>JGI24707J26582_10000017_pt1 | contig 94235 bp, 83 predicted proteins | sample BioPla1DNA1_FD_26582 | JGI IMG/M metagenome (IMG submission 26582)
TCCGCNGGGTCTAAGCCTGCATGTAAGAGGGCTTCGCCCACTGTGGAGGAGGCCATATTGAGAAACTGGAGATGATTGCCGTTGACGGTGACATGAATTAGTTCCATGGACAGCCTGTCCAGGTGAGTACAGCCGATGCCAATTGGCGTAATCACTTCGGGACCGTTAAAGTGGGGGAGTCCCTGGACAATTTCCAGGCTGCTGCGATCTCTGATGCGCACTAGGTTTTCAGGCAGCTCCAGATGTTTGGCCAAAAGCTCGGCAAAGCCCGGAACCCTGCTGCCTCCGCCGATTAGGATGGCACCTTTGGGTTCACCGCCATTGAGTCTGATCACTTCCTGGGCGATTTTTTCCGCCAGGATTTCTACGCGGGGTTTGATCACTTCCAGCACATCCTCGTAGGCCAGGTGCAGGGTGTTGCCGAAGACATCCTGGCAGGTGGAGGTTTTCTCCGGCTCAAGCTCGATCTTGACCTGTTCAGCGACTTTAAAGTCCAGCAGGAAGTGATCGGCCAGCCCCTTGGTGATGGCATCGCCTGCATAGGCTACCATACCGTAGCCCTTCACCGTTCCCTCGGCAGAGACTGCCAAGTCGGAGGTTCCCGCGCCTACATCCACCAGGGCGATATTGAGCATGCGCATAGTTGGCGGGACAACCACATGCATCGCTGCTATGGGTTCAAGGGTGAGTGTTTCCATAGCTAAACCGGCCTCGTTTAAGGCGGTGCCTAATGAATCGATGACAATGCGGGGCAGGAAGGTGGCAATCACATCTGCTTTAGCCACTCGTCCCTGGTGGCCCTGGAGTGAGGCGATGGGCTCTCCGTCCAGATAATACTGGGTAACACTGTAGCCGACGCACATATAGCTGTGCATCACGCCTCCGGCGCTTTCAGAAGAGATCTTTTGAACAGCGTCACGCACCGCATCAAGTTCGAGGGCTTTGACTTGATCTGCAGTCAAGCGCTGGGCAGGCAGGAGATCAAAGCTGCTGCTTCCCCCTTCTGTGAGCAGGGAACGTCCTGCAGCTGCTACCGCAGCCTTGCGGCAGCTAAAACCGCAGGCGGCTTCCAACTCCTCTTTGATCTTGCGAACAGTGCGCGCTACAGCGCCGATATGATGGATTTGTCCGTCGGCCATTGCCCCAGGCAGCTGCTGATGCAGACGGGCTTCTTTAATCTCAAATCCCTCCTCGGCTGCAGCCATGACTAAACCTGCGATTGTGCGGGTACCAATATCTAGAACAAAAACCTCTTCCCTACTCATTTTCTCACCTCGACTTAACTATTTCCACACAAGTAACTGTGATCCTGTTTTTGCCTTTCTCTAAAGGAGAGTTTTGGGATAAGGAGAAATGATACAGATAGAACTTAAAGTATAGGAGTGACATGATGGGACAACTTCAACGACGTGACGAGATATCCTCTGAGCTCAAGTGGCGTCTGGAAGACATTTATGCTTCTGACTCAGCCTTTGAAGAAGACTTGGAGAAGTTGAAAAACAGCAAGGAGCGGATCCTTGCCCTGCGGGGAACCCTGACATCGGGCGAAAACCTGCTGAAGGCCCTGCAGTTGCAGGATGAGGTTGGTTTATTGGCAGACCGCATTATCACCTACTCTTACATGCGGAGAGATGAGGACAACGCCAACTCGCTGTACCAGGGCTATGCAGCCAGTGCAATGGCTGCTGCGGTTGAACTAAGTGCAGTACAATCGTTTTTCGTGCCGGAGATCCTCAATCTAAATCCGGACACCGTTAGGAAATGGGTCAAGAACACCGCAGGTCTTAAACTGTATGAACACTATTTAGAGAACATCCTGCGCAAAAAGGCCCATACCCTACCCGCCGAGCAGGAGCAGCTCCTGGCAGCCGCGGGCGAAATGGCGCAGGCCCCTAGAAACATCTTTACCATGTTTAACAACGCCGACCTTAAGTTCCCTGAAGTTAAAAACGATGCAGGCGAAACGGTGGAATTGACCCACGGACGTTACATCCAGCTCTTGGAGTCGCAAAACCGTGAGGTGCGCAAAGGAGCCTTTGATGCGCTCTACAGCACCTATACCGCCTGGAAAAACACCTTAGGCGCAACCTATAACTCCGCGCTGAAGAAGGAGCTTTATTTCGCCAAAGCGCGCAAATACAACTCTTCCCTGGAGGCAGCCCTGCATGAAGATAACGTGGATCCAGAAGTTTATGTCAATCTAGTTGACTCCATTCACGATCATCTTCACCTGATGTATCGCTATGTTCGCCTGCGCAAGAAGCTTCTGGGCCTGGAAGAACTGCATATGTATGACTTGTATGTGCCCATGGTTGCGGATCAGGATCTGGAGTTTCCCAGGGAACAGGCGATAAAGATGTTGCAGGAGGGTTTGGGGGCGCTAGGTCCGGAGTATATCAGTGATATGAATGCAAGTTTCACTGACGGCTGGATTGACTGGCTGGAAAACAGGGGCAAGACCAGCGGCGCTTACTCTTGGGGAACATACGGGGTGCACCCTTATGTACTTATGAACTACCAGGGTACCCTCAATGATGTCTTTACCCTGGCCCACGAACTTGGGCATGCTATGCACACCTACTACTCCAACAAGCACCAGGAGTTCGTCAACTCGAACTATACGATTTTTGTAGCGGAGGTGGCTTCTACACTTAACGAAGCGCTGCTCATGGATGATCTCCTGAAGAAAACAGAAGATCCCAGGCAGAAGGCATATCTCTTGAACCATTTCTTGGAGCAGTTCAGAGGAACCGTGTTCAGGCAAACAATGTTTGCAGAGTTCGAGATGATTGTCCATGGGAAAGTAGGACAGGGCGAACAGCTCACCAGCGACAAATTCTCTGAGATTTACTACGACTTGAACAAAAAGTACTTTGGAGAAGACATTGTAGTTGACGAGGCCATTGCCATGGAATGGGCCAGGATCCCCCATTTCTACCGCCCATTTTACGTCTACAAGTATGCAACAGGCTTTTCGGCAGCGATTTCACTTTCTCANCAGATCCTAGATCAGGGACAGCCTGCGGTCCAACGTTATCTTGAATTCTTGGCCGGCGGCGGTTCAGATTACCCAATCAACCTGCTGCAAAGGGCAGGTGTAGATATGAGCAAACCAGAGCCCATCGTGCAGGCTATGGCCGTTTTTGAACAGCTCCTCAGTGAACTGGAGCAATTGGCTGAAACGGAGCTTTAAGGGAATACTTAGTTCAAATTTAGATGGACCCGCCAGGGTCCATTTTGCTTTAAAACGTTTTAGAACTCTGCAACGGATTGACCATACAGTGTCAGCCTCTGTTTAGCTGCGGCAAGTATCTTTGCCACTGTGGATAACGCTTCCAGCTTGGGGAAGTGCAAGACAAAACCGCTGAAATGTTCGAGGAAGGCCCTGGGAGGAACAGCCTGCACCCCCCGGGAGGGATCGGCGACTAGCAGGAATCCTTCAACAAAACCTAAGAGAACTGCATAGTAGCCTTGCTCCAGGTAGCGATGGGCCAGGAGGGGCCGATTGGCAAACTGGCTGAGGAAAAGGAGAGTCTGCTCCCAGGTAAGATTGAAACCTACCGCCTGTAAGCCTCGGCCCTCAAAATAAAGTCTCATATTGGCAAGGGAAGCGCCTCCGGCTGCAGTGCTTATTTCCAGCCTAGGCTCTACTGGCTGTCCTGCCAATGACAGAACAATGGCAGCAGCTAAAGGTCCGCTGTCCCAGGGCACCTCGTGGCCTGGCAAACACTGGTATGTTGTGTTGCGTTCGGGCTGGAGCGAGCTGATCATGCGCGAGAACAGTACCAACCAGATCGTTATCATCTCCTTTACCATAGTGTAAAAGGAAAAGGGTGAATTGTCAATATAATTCGGAAAAGAGAGTAATTGGTGTAATAAAAAGTTGGAGTACAAAAGAATGGTAATGATTAGGAAGGATACTGTGGTAAAATTGCGAATTAATAAAGAGTACTGTTTCCTCAAATTATTACAACTATGTGCTATGTTGGTTCCTTGAGCGGGGATAAGTGTCTAAGGGGGAGATTTTTTGAGTCAACGAACCAATGCCTTATTACATATTAAGAGTTTATATCCAACCCTAAAACCGGCCGAGAAGCGAGTGGCCGATGCTGTTCTGCGTAATCCTAACCATGTGGTGTACCTGTCCATTACAGAGCTGGCCAGAGAAGCGGAGGTCAGCGATGCCACAGTAGTGAAATTCTGTAAGCGACTGGGTTACAAGGGATTCCAAGAGTTTAAAATTCTCCTCGCCCAGGATGTGGTGGAAAAACACAGCCTGGTTGGGGGAGAAATTAAACCTGATGATGATATTCGCACTATTAAAGAAAAGGTCTTTGATGCAAGTATCCGTGCCCTGCAGGACACAAATCATGTGCTGAAGGAGGATTCCCTCGAGGCGGCAGTAAAGGCTTTAGCAAGGGCCAGGGAGATTCACTTCTACGGGCTGGGAGCATCCAGCATAGCGGCCTTTGACGGCGAACAGAAGTTTTCTCGCATTGGAAGAAGGGCCAGTGCCTTTGTTGACACTCACATGCAGATTACCCGTGCTGTACTTCTGCAGCAGGGGGATGTGGCGGTTGGGCTTTCCCGCACTGGCGAAACGAGGGAAATTGTAGAAGCAATAAACACCGCAAAGGATTGCGGTGCCTTAACGATTGGCATTACAGATCACGCAGCTTCGCGACTGGCCAAGACGGCTGATATTGTCCTGCTAACCTGTTCGGATGCCAGCCTCTTCACCAAGTGCGGGATCTCTGCCAGGGTTGCGCAGCTGACCATCATTGACACCTTGGCAGTGTCGGTAGCGGTTGTGGATGGGCATCGTTCGAAGAAAGTGTTGGACAAGACAGCAGAAATTCTCTCCCAGCGCACGCGCTAACTGATTTGAGGAATGGAAGCTCTGATGCCTATGGATTCTAAAGTCTGCCGTACCTGCCTTTCATCGAAGGCTATTTGCCCTGCCATCCAGCAACAGTAGGTGGGTACATTTTGTTCAATGGTGGCCAGTTCTCGATACAACAGTGCATCTTCCCGGCCCGCCAGAAGATTTTGCCCCGCCTTGCCCGGCAGAAGGTGGGCGTTATCCAAGACGCCATCCAGGGTGTGATAAAGGCTCAGCCAACGTTTTGCAGTCTTGGGCCCGACTAGGGGAATTCCAGGGATGTTGTCACTGGCATCACCCATCAGGGCTTTTAGATCCGGCACCCGCCCAGGAGATACACCCATCTCATGGGTTACAATATCTGGAGTGAATACCTTGTTTGCTTTGCTGTTGGGAGCGATTACGGTAACATCTTCTGCAACTAGCTGCAAAGCGTCGCGATCGGTAGTGATGATATAGCAATGGGTGTCAGCCGGCGCGTGCCTGGCAATGGTGCCCATGACATCGTCGGCCTCGTAGCCTTCCAATTTTACTAAGGGAGCTCCTAAGCTATGGATGACATCCTCGATGAGAGGGATTTGACTTTTCAGATCCTCAGGCATCGGGGGTCTTTGCGCTTTATAGTCAGGAAAGAGCTTGTGGCGGAAGGTAGGGCTCGGATGATCCGAGGCCACAAACAAATAATCGGGGCGGAATTGCTCCATTAATCCTGTAACGGCATTGTAAAAGCCAAGTACTGCATTAATTACTTGGCCGTCCTGCCGTTTAATTGTGCTTGGTAATCCGAAAAAAGCGCGGTATACTAGAGAAAAGCAGTCGAGGATTAAACAGGTCTTAGACAACGATCAGGCTCCTTTGGCTAACATTGCGTCTATTATATCACATTTAATCCTCGCAGGGCTAAGGAAAGGAGAAGAGCTATGCGAACTGATGTGGAAAAAGCATTGGAACTCAAGCGAGTTGCAGTGGTTGGTTTGAGCAAAGATCCGTCCAAAGCTGCACACAGTGTCCCACGTTATCTCCAGCACCATGGCTACAAGATCTATCCAGTCAATCCATTTGGAGGCGAGGAGCTGCTCGGGGAGAAAGTGTACAGCAGCATTACGGAAGTGGAGGAACCGGTAGACTTAGTTGTGGTCTTTCGCCCTTCTGCTGAAGCGCTGCCAGTAGTTCAAGATGCTCTGACCAGAGATGACATTCAAGGTGTTTGGCTCCAGGAAGGCATCACGAGTTCAGAAGCAAAACAGCTCGTCAGGGAGAAGGGGCTGCTTTTTGTTGAAGACAAGTGCATGTTTAAGGAACATCGCAAATTGATACGCTAAGGACTAGAGGGTGATTGTGTGAACTGGAAGCACCAGGTTGGTTTGGAGATCGACGCCAGGCGAGCCGTGCTGGAACAGATGGCGTTAACAATTGGAAATAATCCTGAGTTGGGATTCGCCGAAGTGAAGGCCGCTCGCCTGTTAAGCGGCGTTCTCGAAGAGGCAGGTTTTCAAGTCACCCGGGGCATCGCTGGCTTAGAAACCGCCTTTCGCGGGGTTCTAGGCCAGGGCCGGCCTAATATAGCTTTGCTCTGTGAATATGATGCTTTGCCGGAGCTTGGCCATGCCTGCGGCCATAATTTAATCGGAACAGCCAGCGTAGGGGCGGCCCTGGGTCTGGCACCTTCTCTGGAGCAATTAGGGGGCAGAATCACCGTTTTAGGCACGCCTGCTGAAGAAACAGGAAGCGGCAAGGTAATCTTGGTCAATGCCGGCTGCTTTGCTGATGTGGATGCTGCCATGATGTTTCATCCTGCCGCCGATAATTTGCTGATGGCAACCAGCAATGCTCTAGACGCCTACGAATTTGAGTTCACCGGGAAAGCAGCCCACGCAGCAGATTCTCCTGAGGAGGGCATCAATGCGCTGGATGGTGTGATTGCCCTTTTTAACGGGGTCAACGCCCTGCGGGAACACTTGCCTGATCAAGCAAGGATTCACGGGATTATCTCCGAAGGGGGTCAAGCGCCGAATGTGGTGCCGGCGAAGGCTGCGGCCCGATTTTATATCCGTGCGCCAAGGCGCGCCATACTCAATGACATTACTGCAAAGATTCTCAAGGTTGCAGAGGGAGCCGCCTTAATGACGGGGACGGCCGTACGCTGGCATGAGTTTGAGTTAGGAACAGATCACATGCTGACTAATCAAGGGCTTGCCCTGGCCTTCGGCAGCAATATGCAAAGGCTTGGAGTTGAGGACATTGAAGAATTTGCCGAAGGGATGGGCTCCTCAGATATGGGCAATGTATCTCAGGTGGTTCCAGCCATCCACCCTTATTTAAGCATCGGTCAGGGCTTGGTCGCCCACACACCAAAGTTTGCCAGGGCCAGCGTGAGTGAGGGAGGGCTGCAGGCAGCAGTGCTGGCAGCTAAGGCCCTTGCTTATACCGCAGTTGACTTGCTGACCGATCCCTTGCTGCTGCAGGCGATCCAAGAAGAACACACCAGAAGGAAGGAGTCTGAACAGCTATGAGACGGCTGGCAGTTCTTGGTGTGGTGCTCTTAGCGTTTTGCCTGGCAGGCTTTAACGTTAGCGGTGCAGAAGGTTTGGCCTTGCCTGCAGACAAGATTCTCAGGATCTCCCGGACCATGGTAGAGTTTGAACACCATGGCTTTTTGCCTATCAGTGAGGATGTACAGGTTTTCCAGTATTGGGAGGGGGAGGGAGTAACCATTCCCCTGGACGCCGTGAAGGTAGGTTTTGAAGAGGTTGTTGCCTGTATTTACCAAGGTGAAGTGGTTTGTTTTGATGTTTATGATCCTCTGTATATTCGAACTATGCGCGTGGCAATCAGCACCGATCGGTTCGCTGCCCTTGAACATGAGGAGCTGAGCTTCAGCCCCACTTCCCAGCTGTATGTTGAAGAAAAGGGTACGGGCAGAGGTTTTTTGATTGGACCAGGGGAAGAAACAGTGATCTTTGTGCGCGCCGGCAGGCTGCATGCTGTGGATGGCCAGGGAAATACGTGGGAGTTCGATCAGCGCCTGCACATCTTTTCCGATACAGATGGGCTGATTCAGATTAATTCTTTCCAGCGGGGCACGGGAAAAACTTTTTATCCGCGCTATCGGGGACGATTTGAACTGACGGTCGCCGGGGAAAAATCCTTTTTGGCGATTAATGAAGTCAGCCTGGAGGATTATCTCTACCAGGTGGTGCCAAGCGAGATGCCCCACAGTTGGCCTTTGGAGGCCCTTAAAGCCCAGGCAGTGGCTGCCAGAACCTACGCAGTCGCCCAGGCTGTCTATTCGCGCCAAGGTCATCTGGGCTTTCATGTCGCGGACAGCACCAGCTCCCAGGTGTATAATAATCAGCCGGAGGCAGCGAGCTGCGCCCGGGCCATTGATGAAACAGCCGGGCAGATTCTAGCCAAGAGTGACGGTACTGTTACTTCTACCTACTTCTTCTCTACCAGCCCCGGAACAGTTCTTACAGAAAGGAAGTCCTGGGAGGATAGAACAGGCTTGGTTCTCGAGGGCAATTCCCCCTGGTTTAGATGGAAGTGCACCTTTACCCAGGGGGAGCTGGAAAATTTGTTTCAGCTTGGGGAGGTTTCCGGCGTGCAAGTTGGGGCCCGCGATGAAGCGGGCAGGGTGACGCAGCTGATTGTCTCAGGTGCACAAGGGGAAGTGTGCATCGAAGGTGAATTGAACATCAGGCGTGCCCTCAGGCCCTCGGGCCTAGCGAGGATATCTGACAGTCTAGGCCCCCAATCTCTGCTGCCTAGCGCCCTATTCTTTATTGAAGAGGAGCGGGGGGTTGAAGGAAGGCTTAGGTCAGTCACACTTTACGGCGGCGGCAGCGGGCATAATTTGGGAATGAGTCAATGGGGGGCAAAGGGTATGGCAGAGGCAGGATATGACTATTTAAGCATTCTGGAGAAATACTACCCTGAGTCACATATAATTACTTATTCTGAACAGTTGAGGTATTAGAGATATGGACAAACCGGAGAGATTTTCATGGCGCATTCCCTGGAAGGGGCTTGCGCTCACCTTTATGGTCAGCATGGCGGCTTTGGTGATAGTTGTTTGGAAAATGGCAAACCCCATCGATGTCCTGCATGAACTGGGGGAATTCCCCCTCACCTACTTTTTTGGGGCCCTTTTTTTTGTGCTGGCGGCCTGGGTAGTGGACGGGCAGCGCATCGGCATGCTGACTAGATCAGTAGGGCACCATGTTCCCTGGTGGCAGCTGGCAACGCTGCTTGGAGCCGCGAATTTCTTGACCCTCATCACGCCCTTCGCGGGAGGCGGAGGCGCTTTGGTTGTCTATTTTCTCTACAGGAGAGGATTGAAAGGATCCACAGCAACGGCAGTAGTGTTGGCAGGGGGATTGGCCGGCCAGTTCAGCCTGGCCTGCCTTGGCCTTGTGATCTCTTCTGCTTTGAGTAATGTACCTGCTGATTTAGTCAAGTACTTTCGTGCAGTACGGATTGGAGCCCTTGTGTATCTGGCCGTGATCATAACTTTGCTTATCCTGATCTTGAGCAGCGAGCGCTTCTTCCATTGGATCTTTCGCAAAAAGAGCTCCTCCCGCCCGGCAAGGTGGCTGGAGGAGGTGCGAAGTGCTATGCATTTAATCGTAGTGGAGCGGCGGAGCCAATACTGGGCGTGCAGAGTTATCGCTTTTTTATACTATGTGGTCTACTATACGGGGAGTTTTCTGCTGCTCACAGGCTTTGGGGTCTATAGCCCCGCGATCCGCTATGCGGTGGCAGTCCTCTTTGGAGTGGCCCCTGTTTTTTCGCCCATCCCGGGGGGAGCCGGTGTTTCGGAAGGACTGGCCTGGGTTGTGCTGGACAGTGTGTTAGCCCCGGATTTGCTTAGCACCTTCATCGTTTTGTGGCGAACAGTCGTCTTTTATATCCCCATCTTATTAGGAGGCACTATTCTTGCCTTGATGGCAATGAAATGGGCCAGCAAGGTAATATTACCCGAAGAATCTGATCATACTAACGGGTAAGATGCTAGTTAAGGGGGATACAGATGAGTTACCGCGAACAGCTTCGGCAGGCCCGCGAAATTCTGCAGCGGGAAATTGAAGATTTGCAGATCAGTCTGGCCACTAAGGAGATGGATTTGCGCAAACTGAACGGCTTATTGAAAGAAAGCGGGGGGCGGAGAGGAAACGGACCTTCGCTAACCAGTCAGATTGTGGAAGTACTGCACACTCTAGCCCAAAGCAGCCCTGAAGGTGTTTCGGCCAGGGCTGTTGTGCAGGAGTTTGGGCAGACCAGGGATGACGTCAACGAGTCTACTATTCGTTCTACGCTGTACCAGGTGACCCGCAAAATGCGGCCTACGAAAATTAGCGTAGGCGATGAGGTAAAGCAAGTGCGGGTGATCAAAAATGGACCCCTTTATGATGTGGTATTAGTCACCGAACAAGAGGCGGAGCTCGTCTAGGTTTCGGGTAAATCGGGCTGGGGGCAGGGATGCCAAAAAGTCAGGGCCGTAGCGGGCGGTTAAGATCCGCTCGTCAAGGATGACCACTCCCCCTGCGTCTGTTTTGGTACGGATCAGGCGCCCGAAACCTTGTTTAAGGCGCAAAATCGCCTGGGGTACGCTGTAGGCCAAAAATGGATTGCCCCCTGCCTCTTCTATGGCCTGGAGACGGGCACGGGTAACCGGACGATCAGGTGAAGTAAAAGGCAGACGCGTAATGACCACCGCCCGCAGGGCTTCCCCTGGCAGGTCAATGCCTTCCCAGAAACTATTGGTTCCAAACAGCAGGGAACGGGGATCGGTCTGAAAGTCCTGAATCAGTCCGAGGCGGGGGCCATCCCCTTGCTTGTAGAGAGTGTAGCCAACTTCGTCCAGTTTTGGGCTGATGGCCTCAGCTACTTCGTCCATCAGGCTGTAGCTGGTAAACAGAGCCAACACTCCCCCCTGGGTCAGCGCCAAGGTGCGCAGGATCAGGTAGGAAACATAATGGGCATAACGGGGATGGTTAGGGTGCTTGGCCTCTTGCGGCACGCATAGGATTGCCTGTTTGTCATAGGCAAAGGGAGAGCCGAGAATTAACTCTTCTGCCTCATTGAGACCTAACTGCCTGCGAATGTAATCGAAGGACTGGTTGGTGCTCAAAGTGGCAGAGGTTAGAATAACTGAGGGAACTTGCTGGAACAAAGTCTCCTGCAGGAACCCGCTTACTTCAATTGGGGCAGCTACTAGAGTAGGTTCCCCATTTTGCATTTCTGCCCAGTAGGCATAGCTTGTATCTTGCCCGAGCAGAACGAGATCCAAAGTAGACAGCAGCCTCTCTGTAAAGGAGGCGAACTGTTCTGCCAAGGCAGATTGTTCTCCCTCCTCAGCAAAATCGCATTCTTTGAGGACTTCCGCCATGTCTTTCAGGTGTTTGGGCAGGCTGGTCTGGGAAAAATAGGGCCGGTTTTCCTCCGTCAGGAGGGTGGTAAACCCGGTAATATGCTGTTCAATTTGGGAAAAATACTGACCTGCTTCTTTCATAAGCTCATCGAGGATGAGGTTGAGATCCTGAATGATATACTCCGGCACAAAGTCGCGCAAAGCTCCCTGCAGCTGACTACCCGTTCGATAGTAGGCTAGAAAGGCGGGGCGGTTGAGCTGATGGCTGTAGGCATTGGTTGCCACATCCTCCAGATTATGGGCCTCATCGATAACTGCACATTTACAGCCAGGCAGAACACGCCCCTCGGTGCGTGCGTCAGCAAGGAGCATGGCCTGATTGGTGATGATCAGGTGCGCCTCATGGAGCCGGTGGCGCAGACTCCAGTAAAAGCACTTAGGAAAGTAGGCGCATAGTTCCTCGGGACAGCTCTCCTTTTCACAGCGAATTTCCAGCCACAGCTCCCAGGGTATGGTGAAGGGGGCTTCGTTGTAATCCCCTGTAGTTGTTGCGTTGACCCAGCGATCCAAGGGTTTAAGGTCATCTACCAAACCGAGCTGGCCGCCGCGCCGCTGAAGGAGATCATTCCAGCGCCTCAGGCAGAGGTAGTTGCTTCGTCCCTTGAATACCTCCACCTGAAACTCGAAGGGCAAGACCTCTTTTAAAAAGGGAATATCTTTTTGAAAAAGCTGTTCCTGGAGGGTGATTGTATGGGTGGCCACAACCGCCCTCTTTTTTTCTGTAACTGTATGCTCAATCAGGGGCAGGAGATAGGCCAAGCTTTTTCCTACACCTGTGCCCGCTTCGATTATCCCGTGAACTTCATCTTGCAGAGTCTGATAAACATGATTGGCCATCTGGATTTGCTCCGGGCGATATTCGTAATTGCNTAGGGTTTGTGCCAAAAGGCCCTTAGGCCCTAGAAGTTCTTCGGCATTAAAGCTCAAATTGGTCACCGCCTTGACATAATTGTACGATAGGGCAAGGAAAAAGCCCTGCTTCTGGTGAATAAAGTAACTAAAGGCAAAGATATGAGTCTAGGAAGGGACTGAATGCTGTGAAGGTTGCCATTAGTATGCGAAGTGTACATGGACCGCTCCTTAAGGGAGAGCTAAGTGTCGTTGACTTTTTGAAGTACGCAGCGAGCTTGGCAGTTGATGGCGTAGAACTCGATGATATCTATCTTTTAGGATCCGTTCCCGATTACCCTCAGATTCAAGAGGTGCTGCGCGAGACAGGCCTCAAGGTGTCCTGTTACGACATTCATCACCAGATGGCGCCTCTTAAGGGCCAAGAAAGGGACGAAGCGCTAGGGAAAATCAAGGCCGAGCTGGAGATGGCAGAGATGCTTGGGGCCGAGCAGGTGCAGATTGTCGGTGAAGTGTTTGACCCTGCAGTCACTGCAAGTGAAATAGAATCCTTGATTCTAGAGCTTGTCGACATTGTTCTTCCTCTCATCAAAGGCAAGAACTTGACCCTTGCTATAGAAAACCCTGAGAGTGCTGCCTTTCAAAGCCGGCACATGGCCAGTCTGCTCCAGAAGACTAATGATCCCCAAGTTAAGGTAGGCTTTAATATGGCCAACAGCCTTGTGGCCGGGGAGAATCCTGAAGCCGCGCTGGAACGCCTTAAGGATCACATTGCCCATGTGCGTGCTGTAGATGTGCGTTTGGCCCATCGGGACGAAGAATCGCAGTCCGGGATGTATGTCGGCTGTGTGGTCGGCCTGGGCTTGGTTCCCCTGGCAAGACTCTTTAGCTCATTGTACCAAATAGAGTATGACGGCTGGGTCTCCCTCGAGTTTACCGGCCTCGAGGAAGCTTATTTCGGCACAGAGGCCAGCCTCAAAAACCTCCGCCAGTACCTGGACGACATGCAGCATGAGGCTATGCATCCAGGGGAGTATCAGGGCGAACCTATGCAAATCCCTTAGTCAGTTCTCCGAGGTTCTCAACGATGATGTCAGGCTGGTCGATCGAGCCTGCTGCATCTTCGAGCTTGGTTTCGCCGCTGAGGACTAAAATGCTCGTTATGCCGGCCGCGTTGCCCATGGCAATATCTGTGTAGAGGCGATCGCCAACCATTGCGACTTTCTCGGGATTCTCCAGACCGTATCTGGCCCTGAGGGCTTCGATCATTTCAGGGTACGGTTTGCCGATAATCTTGGGTTTGACGCCCGTAGATGCAGTAATCAGGGCGATCATTGACCCACAGTCGGGAATAGGGCCTTGGGGGGTGGGACAGTTGAGGTCCGGATGTGTGGCAATAAAGGGCAGGCCCTGGCGAATAAAGCCGCAGGCGCGTTCAAGTTTTTCATAAGTAAGTGTTAGATCAAAGCCCAGAACAACAGCTTCTGGGTCTTTTTTTGTCAGCATAAACCCCTCCTCAGTAAACTCCTGTTCCAGGGCGGGGGTTCCGAGCAGGTAGATCTTCTTAGGATAGTCATACTTCTTGAGATAGAAAATTGTGGCTTGACCGGCAGTAAAGACCTGTTCGTCAGTGATCTCCACGCCCATACTGCGCAGTTTGCGCACATAATAAGCTCCATTTTGGGAGGAGTTGTTGGTTACAAAAATAAAGTGCTTGCTAAATCTACGGCAGGCCTCTACAAAGGAAAGAGACCAAGGGAAGAGCTGATCCCCGAGGTAAAAAGTGCCGTCCAGATCTAAAAGAAATGTTGTTATGTTTTTGAGTTTACCCATCTTGTCCCTCCAGAATTTCTGTGCCAGAAACAAGGTTCGCCATGCAGACAGTGTTTACCTCTTAGGTGCAGGGATTCGGGGGGGGAAGGGTGAATAANCAGATGTACTAAGCTTATTAGCGTTAGCGGAGAAAGTTCCGCTGCCGGGAGGTAAACATGAGCCGAGAGAAATTGAAGAGTCTAGCTGAGAATATCAGCCAAGTAATTATAGGAAAAAAAGAAGTGACAGAACTGCTGTTAACCGCCTTGCTCGCCAAGGGCCACTGCCTGATTGATGATGTACCGGGGGTGGGCAAGACCAAATTGGCTAACTCCCTTGCCCGCTCGCTGGGCATCGAATTCAAGCGAATTCAGTTTACGCCGGATCTGCAGCCTGCAGATATCACCGGCATCTATTTTTATAACCAAAAAGATGGTGTGTTCCAGTTTCGTCCAGGGCCGGTTTTTACCAATATCCTCCTGGCCGATGAGGTTAATCGTGCTGTACCTCGCACCCAAAGCAGTCTGCTTGAGGCCATGGAAGAGCAGCAAGTCAGCATAGAGGGGACAGTTTTCCCCCTTGCCGGTCCTTTTTTGGTAATTGCCACCCAAAATCCCCTGGAGCTGGAAGGGACCTTTCCCTTACCGGAAGCGCAGCTTGATCGCTTTTTGATGAAAATCGAAATGGGTTATCCCACTGTTGCTGAGGAAGTGGAGATCTTGGATCGCTTCAAACAGCGCGATCCTCTGCAGGATTTGCATCCTGTCCTAGACGGCGAGCTCATTACCGCGCTTCAGGAAGAAGCGGCCAAGGCCCATCTGACCAAGGATCTAATGGAATACATTGCCCGACTGGCCCAGGCTACCCGGGACAATCCCCACCTGAGGCTGGGCCTAAGCCCCCGGGGGTCTCTGGCGTTGATGCGGGCGAGTTTGGCCTACGCCTACCTGCAGGGGCGGGAATTTGTTCTTCCTGATGATATAAAATACCTATTTCCTTATGTGGCTGGACATCGCCTGATTCTGGAGTACGGCAGCGAGTATGTAGAGGACAGCAAGGGAGCGCTTATAGAGGAGATTTTAGCGCAAGTGCCGGTCCCCACCGAGGATGTCCTGCATGGGTAGGAGGTTTGGGACGGTATTTCTGCTCTTTGTTTTTGGGGCGGCCGCCTTGTTCGCGGGGCTGCGGGGTTTTTCGACTGCTCTGCTTGCAGCGCTCCTTGTTCTCCTGGCGGCTGTGACAGCCTATCTATGGAATCATTTCGTTTTCTCCAAGCTCACTTTAGAGAGAAGACTAAGCCGCCGCTGCGCGGATTTTGATGCTCCCATTGCCCTCCATCTCAGCGTGACTAACCGCAAAGTGTTGCCCCTCTTTGGCTTGGGAGTCAAATTCACCATGACCTCGGGGCTGCAAGTTGAGCCTGCCCATGCCGTAAGAGTGCAGGAGGCAGGATACGATGTTTTTCAGGAAGTGCTGCACCTGAACTGGTATGAAAAGAGGAGCCGGGTTTACCAGTTGCGTCCCAGCCGGCGCGGGCGCTTCCTCTTTGGAACAGGCTCCCTGCACTATGCAGACCCCTTTGGATTTTTCTCCAACTCCCAGGCAGAGATGTTTGCAGAGGATCAGCTGATTGTTTTTCCCAAGGTAGTACCCTTTCGGGGGCTTGACCCGCTAAACACCTACCTTTTTGGCTCGCGCCCCAGGGAGGGCTGGATCTTTACAGATCCCCTCAATCGGGTGGGTACGAGACCCTATGCTAGTTCTGATTCTGCCAGAAAGATCAACTGGAAAGCAACCGCCCGCCATATTCAGACCCAGGTCGACGTGGAAAAACCCTCCTTTGACCAAGAGGCCATCCTCGTCCTGGATCAGCCTCCTGGGCTGTCCTGGTGGACCTCAAAGGCAGTGAACAATCTGGAGCTGGGGATCATGGCCGCAGCATCATTGATTCACAGCTATTCAGAGGCAGGTTATGAGATTAAGCTCATAACCAACCTGGTATCTCAGACCCACGGCACAGGCCGTCCACAGGGCCTGGCAGCTCGCGGCAGGGCCCAGCGCAATCAGCACCTGACTAATTTGGCACTCTTGCAGTCCTTTAGCTTGGAGCCAATTTGGCAAGTGTTGACTCGGGCTCGGAACCAGATCAGACCAGGCAGTTCCGTCATTATTGTAACCACTGCCCAAGGTGGGCTTTCCCCTTCTTTTTTGCAGATGGTGCGCCGTATGGTTTTAAAATCGAAAGTGGCAGTAATCCGCATCTTATCCGACAGCGCGCAGGAACCTAAGACAGCCGGGCTGAAAGAATGGCGGATTGAAGGGAGTGAACCCTGGTATGAAGTGGAACACTTGGAATTATTTTAGAACCGGACTCTTGGCCTTGATCCAGGCGGTGTTAATTACAATCCTTTTCTTTCCCTGGCTGCAGCTGGCTGTTGCCGACAATAAGCTCTTTTTGGGAAGTTTATGGACTTTGGCCGCCGCGTTGGCCTGCATTTTCGGGGCCAAGCAGGCTGCTTCCCGGGGGAGGGAGGGTTTGCCCGGAGCGGCCTTGGGTATTCTTATCCCTGTTGGCCTAGGATTTCTTCTTGGACTGCCTTACTTTTTGTTCATACCTCTGACTTTAATCCTGTTCCTTTTGGGCATGCGGTTTGCCTACTATCCGAAAAGGGCCCGTTTTGCTTTTGATTGGGCTATAGGCAGTATACTGCTGATTATATCTGCCAGTTTAGCAGAGTCTCTGGCTATGGAGGTTACTGCCTCCGCCGTCCTTTTCTACTTTGCCCTGGGAGTTGCCGCCATGATTTTATGGAATGCTGCCGCCCTGGAAGCTTCCGGGCTGCAGACCGATTATCGGGGCGTAAGCCGCTCCATTGCAGTCTTTGTTCTGTTTGTAGGCGGCATTTCGCTCGTTTTAGGCTTAAGTTTATCCCCGTCTTTTTTTGAGCAGTTTGTTACTTTGTGCAGGCGCATTTACTTCTTGTTTGCAGATCTGATGCTGCTGCTGTTTGTTCGTCCCCTGGCCTGGCTGTTAAGTCCCCTCTTTCGCTGGGCTGATAACCTGGAGTTACAGGAAGTTCAGCTTGAACTGCCTGGGGGAGAAACACTTGCCGAAGAACAGCTGCAGAGAGTGGAGAGCACCCTGAGCCCAGAGGCCCTAGAGGCAGCTGCCTGGATCGGTTGGATTGTCTTGATAGTAATCCTCGGGGCTGTGCTGGGAGTGATTCTGCGCAGACTGTTAAGGCGTCCTGCCCAGGAGGAGGCTTCGCTGATCAGGGAGACACGGGAGTCCGTCTTTTCCGGAGGTGAGTTTTTGGGCGATTTGAAGGCGGCCTTGACAGGTCTATTTGCACCATTGAAGAAATTCGGACAGTTTAGGTTGTACACAGGGGATGATCCGGTCTTGATGGTGCGATCAATCTACGCCCGCTTCGTTTTCAAGGCTGGCAGGAGAGTGACCAGAACTGCAGGAAATACACCCCGGGAGTATGCCCGCAGTGTAGCTGAACAAGGGCCGGATTTAGATCAAGCAGCTGTCACAATCTTAACGGATCTTTACAACACCGCCCGCTATGGGGAGACGGGGGATGGGGAGGCTGTAAATGGCGCAAAGAAGGCTTTTGAGGATATTTGGAAGTAATTTGCTTATTTTGACAGTGCAAGGTGAATATGCTATATTTGGGTCTAGGAGGGCATGCCCATGGATGTGTTACTGAAGCTCGCAATTATCGTCTTAGTTGGGTGCTTAGCAGGCAGATTGGCTAGAACTTTCGGTTTATCCAATGTCTTCGGCTTTGTAATTGCCGGTATAATTCTTGGTCCTTCCTGTCTAAAATTTCTGTCCAGTCAAGACCTGACCTCTTTAACCTTTGTAGTGGAGCTGGCCGTGGCAATCTTAGCCTTTAAGATCGGCAGTGAATTTGTGGTCAGGGACATAAAAAAACTCGGCAAGTCTTTTATGGTCATTGCCTTTGCGGAAGCGGCCTGTGCAGTCCTCTTTGCTTTTGTCGTTATGCGCTTCTTATTCAGACAAGATCTGGTTTTTAGTCTGGTAATGGCGTCCATGGCGGCAGCTACCGCCCCGGCAGCCATGATTATGGTGATCAGACAGTATCGTGCTGACGGTCCTGTAACCAGGATGTTACTGCCCGTTACCGCCCTTAATGGAGTTATCGGGGTAGTGCTCTTTGGAGTGGCCATATCCGTGTCCCGGGTATTTGTACTCCAAACAGATTTAAGTATGTGGCAAACGGTAACTGTACCTCTAATCCAGATCGTAGGCGGTCTCCTGCTGGGGGCGCTCTTGGGCTTGGCCCTAAGCTTTCTGGGGCAGAAGGCAGGAGACAGCGATGAGCTTCTGGTGATCACAATTGGCATGATCTTGACAGCAACAGCGGCGGCCAAGGCCCTATCCTTCTCTCCGCTTCTGGCCAATATTATGATGGGTGTAGTCCTGGTTAATTTTACGCAAAATTCTAATCGGGTCTTTTTTAGTCTTAATAACTTTACTCCGCCCATCTATTTGCTGTTCTTTACCTTAACAGGCGCGAGCCTGAATCTGGGTATAGTTGCAAACGTCGGTTTTCTAACCGCAGCTTATATCCTGTCCAGGGCTGCAGGCAAGATTCTAGGGGCCTGGGCAGGTTCGAAGGTGATCAAAGCTGAAACGGCGGTGCAAAAACATTTGGGCCTGGCCTTGCTTCCCCAGGGAGGATTGTCTATCGCCCTGGCGGTGCTGGTAAATCTTCACTTGGCGGACATTGGCAACTCTGTTATTGCCATCATGATCGTAAGTGTCCTGCTCTACGAAATTGGCGGGCCTGTGCTTGCTAAGACAGCGATTGCCAGAGCCGGAGAAATTCGGGGAATGACCTCGGCAATCAGGTAGATCTTGGAGGAGAGTGACAATATGTACGCTTTGTTTCTGGTTCTGAATGAAACGGACTATTTAGAGGAGATATTGGCCCGCTTTGTTGATGTGGGGGTGCAGGGAGCCACCATTTTAGACAGCCAAGGCATGGCCAGCGCCCTGGTGGGCACGAAGGGGCGGGACCTGCCGCTCTTCGGTTCGCTGAAGACTTTGATGGAAGGGGCAAGACCCTACAACAAAACCATCTTTACTGTGGTAGATAATGAGCAATTAGTGGAACGTGTGGTGGAAGCCGTGAAAGATGTGCTCGGGGATGCGGATCATCCCAGCGTCGGCTTTATGTTCTCTGTTCCCATCGGCCAAGTATATCCGCTGAATCGGACTGAATAATTGGCGGCAGCAAGTCCCCACTGATCCTGAAGTGGGGATTTTTGATCATAAAAGCTTATTACTGCAGGAATAGGGGCAGAAAAAGGTGAAAGATTGTTCAAATCGGCATTAGATAGGGGAGGGAACAGAATGAAGTGCCATTGCGAGCACGACCGTGATTCTAATTGTGTATCCTTAGTCCCGATTTTTCATAATCTCACAGCAGATGAAAAGTGGGAGGTGGCCCAAATCACCCGGGCACTCACCGTCTCTAAGGGTGAAGGGATCTATGCCATGGGTGATCAGGTGGACAGTCTGTATGTGATCCATTCTGGCTTGGTTAAAATTTACCGCTTGAGCGATACAGGCAAAGAACAGGTGCTGCGCGTTCTGCGGCCGGGGAACTTCTTTGGTGAACTCGCCCTCTTTAGCAAATCTCCCATGACTGATTTTGCCGAGTCTCTAGAAGAGTGCACCATGTGTGTGATTGACGGTTCGGCCCTCAAAGGGCTGATGGTGAAATATCCTGAGATTTCCCTTAAGGTTCTGGAGGAACTTTCCAGACGCTTAGTCAGGACTGAGCAGCTCTTGGAGGATATCAGCCTCCATTCCGTGGAAAGGCGCTTGGCCCAGGCACTCTTGGACTTAAGTGGAGAAGGGCGTGAGATAGAGCTGGAAATGAGCAAGCGGGACTTGGCTTCCCAGATCGGTATGACCAGCGAGACGCTGAGCCGTAAACTCACATCCTTTCAAGAGCAGGGCCTGATTGAGCAAGTCGGGCAGAGGAAGATTATTATCAAAGATCGGGCAGGTTTGGAAGGGGTTAGGGAAAGTGGCTAAGGAGCAAAGCTTTTGGTACCGGCTGGCGAGCGGCTTTGTGATCGGCTTTGGCATGGTGATTCCAGGGGTAAGCGGCGGAGTTTTGGCCATGGTACTTGGTCTTTACGAACCCATTATTGCTGCGATTGCCAATCCTTTCGACAACTGGCGGCGTAACCTGAAGTTCTTGCTGCCCCTAGGTGTAGGGGCAGGGGTCTGCCTGCTTTCTTTGGCCAGGCTGCTTGAATACCTTTTTGCCCAGTATCCCCTGCCGACCCTCTACCTGTTTTTTGGGCTGGTAATCGCCAGCATCCCTTCCATGGTTACCTTAGCCAATGGCCAGGGATTTCGCCTCTCATACCTGGTCAGCTTGGCAGCAGGCCTGGGTCTGCTGCTGATCATTACTGGTCTGCCCCAGTTCCTTGGGGCAGGGGGGCCACAGCGGGCAAGTTTGCTCTACCCTGTCCTAATGGGAGGCATTTTAGGCGCGGGCCTGGTAGTTCCCGGGCTGAGCGCTTCCTTTTTGCTGATAGCCTTTGGCTATTATGAAGAATTACTCGGGGCCTTGGTGCAACTGGACTTAACAATCCTTGTTCCGGCCGGTTTGGGCGTTGTGATCGCGATTGTCTTGGCCTCCAAGGCCATTCATCGGCTTTTCCGCTGGAAATACGGGCATGTTTCCTACGCCATCATCGGCCTTATGCTTGGCTCGCTCTATGCTGCCTTTCCCGGGTGGCCCCGCACCTTGTTGGAGTTTGCAGTCTGCCTGGCCTTATTTGTCGCCGGAGTAAGGATTGCGTCATTGTTTCTTGCAAAACAAAAGGTTTAGGAGGTGGCGATTGTGTGGAAAATAGATGAATTTTTCAGTCTGGCAGGTTGCCCCTGCCCCGAGGCCTTGGCTGGAGTGGAGTATCCCTGGGAGCTCTTGATCAAAGTCGAGGAGCTCATCGATGCCCTGGTGAAGAAAAATCCCGGAAAATACAGGCAGATTGGGGAAAAAGTCTGGATAGGGGCAGGGACTAAGGTAGCTGATACAGCCCGTCTGTATGGGCCTGCCCTGTTTGGCGAGAACTGCGAGATCAGGCCCAATGCCTATGTCAGGGAAAATGTGTTGGCAGGTGATGGGGTGGTTCTGGGCAACGCCAGCGAGGCTAAGCAGGTGATCCTTTTTTCAGAAGTGCAATTAGCCCACTTTAATTACGCTGGTGATTCCATTCTAGGCCGAGGGGCCCATCTAGGCGCGGGTGCAATCATATCTAATTTTAAGACCACGAAAGAAAATGTTAAGGTTAGACTGGACGGGAAGACAATTGAGACAGGTTTGCGCAAGTTTGGAGCGATCCTTGGTGATCAGGTTGAAGTAGGGTGCAATGCAGTATTAAACCCCGGCACCCTGATCGGCCGGGGTTCGATTGTCTATCCTTTGACACCGGTGCGGGGAAGCATACCTGCGCAAATGATCTGCAAAGCCCCTGGTGTTTTGGTGCCCTATCGCCCTAATTAGCCACGAGATCCGTATAGCCTTGTGAACTGATTGCGGGCAGGGTCAAAGTAAAGGTTGTCTCCTCGGGCGAGCTTTGATAGGTGAGGGTTCCCTTAAGTTCACCGGCTATATCCTTGCAGATCACCAGTCCCCAGCCGTGATTGCCTGTGAGATCCTTTTTGGTCGTCATTCCCCCGCGGAACATCTTCTTGCCAACCAAGGGCGGGATCTCCGGCCCATTGTTTTTTACAGCAAGGATTCTCTCGCCTTTAGGCCCAAGTGTCCAGGACAAAATGACCTTGGGTTCAGCTTCTTTAGAGACCGCGTTAAAGGCGTTATTTACCAAGTTAATAATCAGTTTAGGAAGCAGACGCTGCTCCTTAAAACAGGAGGGAGGATCTGCTTCTATGTTCACTTCAAAATCGATCTGGCGATTTAGGGCTTCCATTTGCTTTGATTCTAAGACCGTGAGCCAGGCATCATCGGGCAAAGNTGCATAATTATTGCGATCAGCCAGCTTGGCTGAGCTATAGTTTATGCAGGTCAAGGCCTCTTTAACTTTACCCATTTGCAGATAGGTGGAGATCAGGGTCAGGTCGTTCACAAACTCGTGGCGCTCTTCGCGCAGGGTTTTCATTACAGACCTTTGCACCGCATTTTGCTTGAGGTGGTATTGGAGAGACTTCCCGGTTTTTTCGTTCTCAGTCATGTAACGATGAAGTGTGAAGAAGGTAAGGGGCATGCAAAAGAGGCAGCCTGACAGAAACAGTGAGGAACAGGTAGAGACTGAGCCCAGAGCTGGGCTGAGCAGGAAAAAACTCGCCCCAATGATTCCGTAGGCTGCGAGCCAATAAATGGCATTTTGCCCGCTCTGTTTCTGCTCGGCTCCCTGCTGCCGGTTACGAAAGTCTCTTAGACCAAAGTAAATGGCCAGGAGCAAAATAGGCACATAGGCTCCGCGCTGTAAGCCGCTTAAGCCTGCGAAGAATGATTCCTTAACTGCAAGCGTCTGATGAGAGTAGGTTCTGAACAAGGGTTCAAGGATGGTTTCCCCCAGAGCACCCAAGGCGAGGGGCGTGAGGTAACAGGCGAGACCGTCGGGGAAAACCTCTATCTTGAAGACCCACACGAAAAACAGCAAGTATGTAGTAGAGACAAAGAGAAACTGAAGGGCTGTACTAGGAAGCAGATAGGTGCACAAAACGATAGAGGATGTTTGCAGCAGCGCAAAGGATACTACTTTCCACCAGTCTGGTTGATAACCAAACAAGCGCAGACTGACGATAATTTGCAGCCCTCGGAAACAGAGAAAAAACAGGACTTCGATAAGCAACATTACGTCAGATTCCTCCCGGTTGTGATGAGCTTCACTTATGGTAGTTCGACGCAATGTGCGGTATACCTACTCAAAAAAATATCAAATTCCCTTTTTTCGGCAATTAACGCAGATTTCACTTTGTTAAATTGAATTAATCGCTTTTCAGCAAGGTTTGCAGCAAGCTCCAAAAGTCAGCCAGTCCGGCACCGTCTGGAAAAAACACCTGCGCGCCGGTTGGGCTTCCTCCGCCGCGGCCCCCTAGAGGCTGGGCTTGTTCCTTAATCAGCTGTCCTAGGTGCAGATCTTTCCCTTGGTTGTGGGCCAGCACCAGGCGCTGATCAATTTTGATGACCACGGTTCCGTTCGCCAAGTTTAAAATCGAGCGGGCCAACTGCTGAGCCTCTTCGATGGAAGCAGTACTGTCTTCGATGAAAAAGGGGCTGTTGCCTTGTTCAACAATTTCTTGGGCCCTGTAACCTATGAGTTCAGCTTTCAGTGCTTCAACCTGCCCCGCCAGTTCATGTCTGCGTTCGATCTCTAGGGCGATGCGACTGTGCAGTTCTGTTTCGGGCACGGCTAAAAGGCCGACTAAGTTGGTGCAGATCTCGTGTTTGCGTCCATAATCCCGGAGGGCCCGATCGCCGCAGAGAAAATACACGCGGGTCATCCCCTTATATTTTTCCCACCTGATTATTTTCACAAGGCCAATTTGACCTGTGCTCTTGACGTGTGTTCCCGAACAGGGTGAGTAGTCGAATCCTTTGATCTCCACAATGCGCAGATCTCCTTCAAGATCTGGGATTTTGCGGAGGGGGACTGAGGTATGCTGTTTTGGACTTAGCGTATAAGTGAGCAGGGGCAGATTGGCGAAAATGACCTGATTGGCTCTGGTCTCTACCGCGCTTTTCTCCTGACTGGACACAGATGGTGTCCCGATGTCGATGCTGCAGTATTCTTCCCCTAAGTGAAAGGACTCGGTACGGTAACCATACTCATCTTCGAACACTGCAGAGAGGAGATGCTGACCGCTGTGCTGCTGCATATGGTCAAGGCGGCGGTTCCAGTCCAGGACACAGAAGGCTTTGCCCTCTAAAGGTTGGGGGAGGACATGGAAAATCACCCCATCCTGCTCGAAGACATCGATGAGGGGCACGCCGTTAATGGAGCCAAGATCATGGGGCTGGCCTCCCCCTGTGGGATAGAAGATGGTTTCTTCCAGAACAATACAGTGCCCCTCGGCATCCTGGCAGCTGGAGATAATCTGAGTCTCAAGTTCTTGCATCCATGGATCAGTATAATAACGTCGGATAAGAATCACTCGCTTTCTGCTTAGAGGGTTGCTTCAACATGGGGCTTTTTGAACAGGCCGAGTTTAGTGAAGACAAAGGGAGCGCCCAGTGTGGCCCACATTCCTAAAAATCCGTAGCGGATCACATAGTCAATGCCGCCCGGCAACCAGCTGACCAGCGGTTTAAGGACTATACGCAACACGAAAAGGACTGCCAGGCCAAGGATGAGTTTGAAAATATTTTGCCACAGGGCGGCATCTTCTTTAAATTTCACATAGCGCAGTTCCAAACGATAACCAGGCAGCGCCCCAAGGAGGAATCCTGCCGTCATGGGTCCGTCTCCCTGCGGATGCAGCAGATAAAGGATGACTGCAGCACAAATTGAGCCGATCATCCAGTGCTTGAGCGGGATCTGCTCCAGATCCGCCTTGGCTATAAACGAGTAGGCAATCAGCAGAATAATGCCGATGCCAAGCCCGCCCANGATGTCAATNGGCCAGTGTACGCCTAGATAAATCCGGGATATACTGACAAGAAGAATCATCAGCGCCGCCCCAAGCCAGGCCAAAGGTCTATTGAGCTTCAGGGCCAGAAACCCCCAAAAGGCAGTACTGCCCTGGGCGTGCCCGCTTGGAAAGGCATAGCCTTCCTGTTCCACAAGGCGCAGTTCTTGGGGAGGGCGTTCAGTCATAAAGATGTGTTTGACACCTGAATTCAGATACGCTGAAAAGATAAAGAATGCGGCAAAACGGAAGCCGAAGCGTTTGTTAATCATCCAGTAGACAATCGGTATGGCAAACATATAAAATTCCAGCGAACCAAGGGAGGTAATGGCAGTAAAGAAGGCGGTCAAAGCCGGGCTGGCAAACTCTTGCGCCCAGAGAATAAGACTCAAATCAGCCAATAGAAACAGCTCCTTTTGTCCAAGTTATCATTAGTATTCTAAGTTGGTGGAGTTAGTCCTCCCTTGGCTGGGATAAAGCAGGACTTTCTGCCTGGGAGGGGAAGATTAGGCGAGGAGGTGAATCNAGCTTGAAGATTAAAGAACCGGTCAATGCCCTCACCCATTTTGCCATGTTTCTAGCCGGCATAGCCGGCCTGGTCTTGTTGCTCTGGAAAGCTTGGGGCACGGTTTCGGGCGTCACTGCAGCATTGATTTTTGGCTTGAGNATTGTGCTGCTTTATGGTGCCAGCACCCTTTATCACTGGGTAGAAACCACTCCCAGGAAGGAACTGATTTTGCGCAAGTTAGATCATATCTCCATCTACATGTTAATCGCGGGGACCTATACACCGGTGCTTTACTATGGTCTAAATGATCCATGGCGCTGGATTATGTTANCTGTNATTTGGGGTCTGTGCACGCTAGGTGCAGTGTTAAAGGTTTGGCTGGTGGGAATGGCCCGCGGTTTGACTGCCGCCTTTTACCTGGCCTTGGGCTGGATGGCCGTCATTCCCTTTAAGCAGCTAATCGACAGTCTGCCAAGATCCGCCCTGATTCTAATGGTGTCAGGGGGAGCTGCCTATACCTTGGGGGCGATTATTTATGCCACAAAGATTTTTAATTTCATTCCCGAGAAGTTTGGTTTTCACGAGGTTTTTCATATTTTTGTAGGCATTGGTACAGTGTTGCACTTCTTAATGATTTTCCTCTTTGTTCTGTAGTGAAAGGAGTACGTTGCAGGTTCATGGCAAAATACAAGGATATAGTTCTCGTTTTTTTGATAGCTTTTTTATACCACACGATGAATCAGATGTTTGTGCCCACTCTGCCCCTTTATATCACCGGGTTGGGAGGCAATGAAGCAGTAGTGGGGGCACTTGTCGGTTTTATATCCCTGGGGGCCATTTTTGCCAAGGTGGTTTTTGGGAAAATGTCTACCCGCTATTCCAATCTGCTTGTACTTCGCATCGGTCTGGTGACGGCCACTTTTGTCCTGTTTTTGTACCAGCCCTTCTGGGGTTTTGGCTTTTTGGCCCTGGTTCGCCTGATCCAGAGCATTGGCCTTGCAGGCTTTTTGACAGGGATCCAGGGTATGATTTCGGAACAATCCCACGCCCATAATCGCGGCATGTTCTTTGGCATCTTCTCAGCAATGGCGGGCCTGGGCATGACTGCCGGACCTGTTTTAGGCAGTTTCTTGGCNGAGAGATTTGACTATTCCACTCTCTTTTGGACGGCAAGTTTGATTGTGGGCTTCGCCATGGTCTTAAGCTTTGTGATTAAAGAAAAACCCGCAGCTTTAGCGCCGGGCATGGGGCGCAAGTATCAGCCCCATTCCCCCTGGAAAAATCCAGATCTCCTGGTTGTCTCCGGGTGCATGCTTCTAGGCGCCACTTACATGGGGGCAACATCATCCATGCTTGCCCTCCATGCCCAGGCGGCAGGCATTGCCAATCCCGGTCTGTTCTTCGGTATTTTTGCCCTCGTCTTTACAGCAGGCGGGGCCATTTCGGGTCCCTTGTCAGATCGCTTTGGACGAAGCGCCCTGATTATCCCCGGTTTTGGCCTCTTAATTGCAGGTCTTTTATGTTTGTCCATGCTTAANGGATTTGTTATGCTGTCAGTGTCCGCAGTTCTTTGCGGAATCGGCTTTGCCTTAGTGAATACCGTGCTGATGACGATGGTTCCCGGCTACAGCAAGAACCCAATCGACGTATCAAATGATCTGGCTTTTTTTAGTAATGCCTTTGACTTGGGCGTTGTCTTAGGTTCCATTGGTCTCTCCTGGCTTGCTGCTTACTCGTTCGGACTCTTCTGGCTTGCGGTGGCCTTGGTGAATGCAGCCGGTTTGGTGCTCTTTCTGCGGTTCAATCCTGAAAAAAGGCAAAAGACAAAGGCTCAGGTGTGACCTGAGCCTTTGTTATCATTTAGTCTAGGGTTTCAATGTGGATGTTTGCTTCTTGAACTGCATTATCCAAGATCCGCTGGGGATTACCGCTGCCATAGAGGGCTTCTTCCACCGCTACGCCTAAAATCCGGGACAGATCTGCATAGCTGACGGTGTTTGGCCGTGCCCTGGCATAGTCGAACTGGTCGAGGACAATTTGCATATGAGGGTTATCTGCCAGGTACTGCTGATAAGCTTCGGACTCCCGCACTGAATTTCTGAGGGGGATATAACCTGTTTTCATGCTCCACTTCAGGTTGTTTTCACTGCTGGACATCCAGTTGACAAACTCCCACGCCGCAGCTTCCTGCTCCGGCGTGGTGTTGAAGATCGCCAGGCTGCTGCCGCCGACGCCGGTTACTTGGTTCTTGTATTTCGGTAAAGGGGCAACCCCTAAATCGAAGTCCACTTTGTTCTTGGTGGCAGCGATGGAAGATGTGCTGGAATACTGCATGGCAATGCGCCCAGTCTCAAACCCTTCCGGGGGAGGAGACAGTGAAAGCACCTGATGTTTGTGGGCTAAATCGATCCAAAATTCCACTGCTTCCAGGGCCGCTGCATCGTTAAAGACGGCTTCGCTGTAATCCTCGCTGTAAAGTTCCCCTCCAGCCTGCCAGAGAAAGGTGATAAAGGCATACATGGAGCCAAGGTTGGCTCTGGTTGTGAAGTTAACGCCCCATTCATCGATCCGCCCGTCTCCGTCAATGTCCCGGGTAAGGGCCTGGGCATATTCCACAAGCTCATCCCAGGTTGCGGGGGGTTTTTCAGGATCCAGGCCGACTTCCCTGAACTTGTCCTTGTTGTAAAGCAGGATTTGGTTGCTTAAGGAGAAGGGAACTGTCCAGGCTTCGCCAAACACTGTTACCGTATCCTTGGACACTTGGCTGTAGTCCTNCAGATATTCTGCTGGATCTACGAACTTGCTGAGCGGTACTAAAGCGCCTGTAGATACCATTAGAGGGGGCCAGAACTGATCCACCAAGGCCACCGCCGGAGGTACATCCCCCGCTACTGCTGCCAGCAATTTATCTCTGGCCACAAACTGATTGCCGGTATAGAGCATTTCTACTTGAATGTGGGGATGCTGTGCATTGAACTCTTCCACCATGCGCCCATGAATCTCAGCATTATCCCCACTGAGGTAATGCCAGTAAGTAATGGTGGTAACCTCGTTTGCTTCGGCGAGGATCGGGAGGAAAACGGTTCCTGCGAAGACCATGAGTAAGGCGGCAAGGATGCTTGTTTTTTTGAACATGATGATACTCCTTTCAGTTCGCATTGCATTGTGTTATTGATCACACCTGCAGCAAAAAGAGCAACCTGAAATTCTTCAGGTTGCTCTTGGCAATTCAAAATACCACAGTCAGCATACACACACTGCCTGTTCTTCTCCCATCCAGACTATACTGTCGGTTTTGGAATTTCACCAAATCAACAGCTGTAAACCAGCCGCTCGCGGACTTTAACCGCCGGTGGGGAATTTCACCCCGCCCCGAAGAATTTCGTATGCAATTTTCGTATTTATTATAACGCAGTTGTCTGCAGCGGTCAAGGGTTCTGGGGACTATGACTTGCTTGCATTTTTGCATTATCTGTATTATGATTACTAATACAAGGTATACAGAAAGGGAGGGTTCTATGCTGATCACTTTGGATATGACTGGGGAAGAACCGATCTATCTTCAGCTGCGCAACGAGATCGTGCTGGGCATCGGTTGCGGGCTGTTGGCAGCAGGTGAGGCGCTTCCGAGCGTACGCCAGCTGGCGGAAGATTTAGGGATCAATGCCATGACGGTCAACAAGGCCTATACGCTTCTGAAGGATCAGGGTTTNATTGAGATCGACCGTCGCCAAGGGGCGAGAGTGCGGGTGGCTGCCCAGAGAACACCACANTTTCCGGTGCTTTGGCAAAAACAGCTCTCACTGTTGATCGCAGAAGCACGGGCCAGGGGCCTGGAGAAGGAAGAACTAGTGGCGCTGTGTGCACAGATTTTTGAGAATCCAAAACAAGGGGGAGAGGGCTTATGACCTTGATCTTGGTGCCTGTTGTAGTGCTTATTGCTGTATCCTTTTTTATCAGTTTCCGCTCAGCAGCTGCTATGAAGAAAACTGTGGTGCTTGGCGTCAGCCTGCCTAGGGAGGCCCAACATGATCCTGGCGTGCTGGAGCTGATTGAGAGGTATAAACGGGCGAACCTGCAGCTATTTCTGGTTACTCTGGCAGGGGGAGTTGTGGTCATCCTGCCTAGTGCGGTAAGTACTGTGCTGCTCTTGATGACTGTCTGGATCGGTCTGGCTTTGGCCGGAGGCAATCTGCTATTCCGTTCATACTCCCGGCAGCTGCTGGAACTAAGGAGCCGGGAAGGGTGGGAGCAGGGAGATAGTGATGTAATCAGGGTTGATCTGTTTGTTTCCAGAGAAAAGCAGAAGATGCCCGTCTCCGGGCTGTGGTTTATCCCTCCGCTCCTGGTCGCAATGGGCCTTTTGGTCTGGGGTCACTCTCGGGGCAGTTACATTGCTGCCGCTTTAGCTTGCGGCGAAACGCTGCTTTTCTATCTCTTATGGGTGCTGGCAGCAAAAGAGCGGGCCCAGGCCTACAGCGAAGATACCGAGGTTAATTTAGCCATAACGCGCCTTTCTATTCGAGGCTGGACATTTTGCTGGGCAGTGCTGGCTAACGTGCACAGTCTGCTGCTCTTAAGTGTGGTATTGCTTTTTTCTCAGGCAGAGGCAGACGGTTTGGGAACATTTGCTGTACTTGCTCCTGTCTTGACCCTGGCAGCCATTTTCACAACTGCTGCGTATATCAGGGGCAGGCAGAATCAAGTCCTGTCCGGTGAGGATGCTGTTTTCACTGCGGACCAGACCCGTTACTGGCGGGGTGGGGTCTACAACAATCCCCATGATCAGAGGATTTTCGTGGAAAAACGTATTGGTTACGGTCTGACGATTAATATTGGTCACAAAGTGGGGAGAAGGATCTTTTATGGGAGCATGGCGGCTGTGGGGGTGCTGCTCTTGGCTATGTTCTTGCTATTTTTTGCCTTCGAACAAGCGGAATATAGCCTGGAGATTGCAGAAGGACAGGTTGTGGTGAAGGCGCCCCTCTACGGATTTTCCTTTCCTGCAGAAGACATTGAAAGCGTTTCTTTGGCAGAAAGACTGCCCGCACGGAGCAGGACGAACGGCGCGGAAACCGGGAGCTACGCCCTGGGCAATTACTCCCTCAGCGGGTACGGCCAAGCTAAACTGTACATCTACAAAAATAAGCCGCCCTATATCGTGATCGAACTGCCCGACCTCTATGTGTTCTTGAATGGCAAGACGGTTGAACAGACAGAACACTATTTCCAAGCATTGCAGGAGCTTGCGCCCTAAAAGATAAACCCCCCTGGGCAGGGGGTTTAGTCTTCCAGAAATTGATTTGTGTACAGGCGGTAATAATAGCCTCCGGCAGCCATAAGTTCTTCGTGGCTGCCTTTTTCCTGTACTTTCCCATCCCGGATTACCAGAATTACATCGGCTGATCGTACGGTAGAAAGGCGATGGGCTATGATAAAGCTGGTGCGCCCGGTAAGGATGGTTCGAATCGCCTCCTGAATCAGCATTTCAGTCTCGGTATCGATGGATGATGTTGCTTCGTCCAGCACAAATATTCTCGGATCGGCCAGGATAGCCCGGGCAAAGGAAATCAGCTGCTTCTGCCCTGTAGACAAAAGTCCGCCCCCTTCGCCTACTTCCGTGTCATAGCCCTGCGAGAGTTTGCTGATAAACTCATGGGCATTAACAAGTTCAGCTGCCCGCTCCACTTCTTCATCACTGGCCTTTAGATTTCCGTAACGGATATTTTCCCGAATTGTACCGGAAAAAAGGTGGGGGCTTTGTAATACATAACCTAGACTTCCCTGCAGCCAGGCCAGGGGCCTGTCGCGATAATCTACTCCGTCAATTAGGATGCGCCCTTCTGTCGGTTCATAGAATCTGCAGACTAGATTGACGATAGTGCTTTTCCCCGAACCCGTTTCACCTACCAGGGCCACCGTCTGACCCGGTTCGACCTTGAGATTGAAGTCAGAGAGAACAGGTTCCTGGGGGTTGTAAGCAAAGCTGACGTGTTCAAACTCCACTCCGCCCACAAGGGGAGGCACGCTGCCTTCCACATCGGGACGATCCTGAATCTCAGGGTCCGTGTTCAAAAGGCCCATCACCCGTTCTGCGGCCGCGTGGGCCATCTGCAGCTCCGCGAAAATGCGGGCGATCTCCCGCACTGGGTCAAAAAACTGAATCGCATAGGAGACAAAGGCAACCAAGACTCCATAGGTCACAGTTCCCGCAATAACTCCGTTTCCGCCTACCCAGAGGGTGAGGGCGGTGGCGATGTTGCCCAGCATCAGAACGATGGGCAGGAAGAGGGCGGAAAAGGTAGCCGCCCGGACGCTCGATGCCTTCAGGCCGCTGGTCAGGGTTTCAAACTCACCTAGATTTTCCTCTTCTCTGCTCAGGATTTTGGTGGTGGTTGCCCCCATAATGCCTTCGCTGAAAGCTCCGGTGATCCTGGAGTTCATCCGTCTGACACTGCGGTAGGCCCGGAGGATCTGCTTTTGAAAGTAGACACTGATCAGGGCCAGAATGGGTATCACACAGATTGTCAACAGGGCCAGGCGCCAGTTCATGCTGAACATGACAATGGCGTAAAATACCATGGCTGCTCCGCCCCACAGAAGGTCAATTAAACTCCAGGAGACAATCTCACCCAGACGGTTAACATCGCTGGTCAAACGGGCCAGGAGCCAGCCGGAAGCCCGCTTGTCATAGAAGGAAAATGACAGTGTGTGCAGATGTTCAAAGCCTGCCTGGCGGATCGTATAGGTGACTCCCGATTCTACCTTGCCGGCCATATTAATGAACATGTAGACAGTGAAACTCTGCACTGCAATCAGGAGTGCAAAGGCGGCTGCAAACCAGCCCAGCCCTTCGGTTCGCTGGGGAACCACAAAATTGTCAATTGCCACCTTGGTCATGTAGGGGAAGAGGGCATCGCCTCCGGCCATAACCACAGTGGACACGATAGCATATATAATGTAACGCTTGTAGGGTCTGGCCAGCTGCAGGATCTGGCGCCACAGTTTAAGATCTATTTTCTCTTCGTGCACTTCTTCCTGCAGAACTGCTTGCTGCATATTGATCACCTCGCTGCCTTAATTTCTGCTTCCAGTGTGTTTTGTATTTCCCAGGTGCGGGCGTAGGGCCCGGCTTCTGCCATCAGCTGTTCATGGGTACCGCGCTGTACGATCCTGCCGTCTTCCAGAACCAGGATCAGATCAGCCTTGGAGAGACTTGCCANCCGGTGGGATATCAGGAAAGTTGTTGCTCTGCTGGCGCGTTTCTCCAGGGCATTACGGATAGCCAGATCTGTCTCAGTATCCACCGCACTTAAGGAATCATCGAAGATTAAAATCGGACTGTCTGTGATCAGGGCCCTGGCGATGGCAATCCTTTGCCTTTGGCCGCCTGAAACAGAGACGCCGCGCTCGCCCACCAAGGTGTCATAGCCCTGGTCAAAACTGAGGATAACATCATGGACCGCTGCCTGCCGGCAGACGGCGTGAAGCTCCTGGTCAGTAACCTCTCCGCTGGCCAGAGTGATATTTTCCCGGATTGTCTTGGCAAAGAGAAAGGGTTCTTGTGAAACTACCGCCACATGCTTACGGATCCACCTTTTGTCGATGGTGTTAAGTTCAACACCGTCGATGGTGATCGACCCTGCATCGTATTCATAAAGGCGGGCCAAAAGGTGAACCAGGGAACTTTTGCCTGAACCGGTATGACCTAAAATGGCGACAGTCTGGCCTGCCTCAACCGAAAAGCTCAAGTTTTCCAGCACCCGCTGACCCGGCTCATATCCAAAGGATACGTTATNAAACACAATATTTCCGGTGATTGGAGGCTGCCTGTGGTTCTCTACAAGGTTCTCCCGGGGCTCATCCAGGATTTCCTGGAGCCTTTCTGCAGACACCAAAGCCTTGCCCATGTCGGTTAAAATGCGCCCCATCTGGCGGACGGGCCAGACCAGCATGCCGATGTAGGTGCCAAAAAGCACCATTGTTCCGATGGTGATCTCACCTACGGCGGTATAATAAGCGCCGGCCACCAGCACTACGCCTATTTGGAGAAAGGCCAAGAGGTCACTGGCAGACCAGTAGCAGGCCAAGAGCCAGATCAAGTGGTAGACCTTATCCCGGTACGCCATATTCTTGCCGTCAAAGCGTCCAATCTCATACTCCTGATTGGCAAAGGCNCGCACTACCCTGATGCCGGTCAGATTTTCCTGCAGCACTGTGGTGAGTTCTGCTTCTGCTTCATCAGCCTCCCGAAACGCCTTCTTGACCTTGATAAAGAAGATTACTGCAAAGGCAAAAATAATCGGCAGTACGGCAAGGGAGATGGCAGTCATGCGCGAGTCAGCACTGAGCATTACGCCGGTAATAAAAATGACCATAAAGAGAGAATGGCCCATTTCCACAAGCTGCACGCCGAGGAATCTGCGAATCGTGTCCACGTCAGAAGTGCATCTTTGCATCAGGTCTCCAGTATCAGCTTCCTTATGATACTTGTAAGGCAGGTGCTGAATATGGTCGTAAACCCGGTTGCGCAGATTCTTGGCGATGTTTTCACTGACCTGCGCGGCAAGCCTGCCCCTGAGAAACATAAAAAGCCCCCGGAGTGCAGTGATGGCAATCAACACTATACCAGGGACCCAGAGTGCTTGACCGATGTTTTCCACAAAATTGCGGATTAAAAGGGGTGCAGCTAGCGGCTCATCTCCAATGATGTTGTCGATGGTGATGCGAATGACAAGGGGTGTGGAGATTCTTGCCAGGCTGGCCAGCGCTACCGAGAGGATAGCTCCTAGATATAAGAGTCGATTATGTGCCATAAATTTCCATAAAATGCGTATTGATTTCATGTAAAGATGCCTCCTTTCGCTCACAAGAATGTTCACTTTTTCACTATAGCACCGTTCTTTTTATTAAGCAAGAGGTCTGTTGATTATGAACCATTCTTTCCAATTCTTGCTTGCTTTTTCCATATAAGAATGATATTATTATGATATCAACAATATATACAAGGAGGTTTTGTGTATGAACGAAAAAATATTGAAGGCGAGACCTGGGATTCCCTTGCTTATTCTGTTTACTCTGCTTTATCTGGCCATGATCGGTCTAGTCATCTGGGGAGGCATACTGCTGGACGGCGGGAGGAGCATGGGTGCGTTGCCGCTTGTTTTTGGGCTCCTGGGTCTTTTTGTAGGTATCATTCCCTTCTTTGGCTTTAAAGTAATCAAGCCCCAAGAAGCCCTNGTGCTTACTTTGTTTGGCGAGTATATTGGAACTTTGCGGGAACCTGGCTTTTTCTTTGTGCATCCTTTCTCATCTGCAGTCAATCCCGCCGCCAAGACCCGCCTAGGGCAGAGCGCCGATGTAGATCGGGAAGGATCTTCTAAAGTCATTATTTCCGGTCAGGGCACCTCTGGGCAGATTAATGTGTCCAACAAGAAGATTTCTCTCAAGATTATGACCCTCAGCAACTCCAAACAAAAAGTCAACGACGTTCTTGGTAATCCTGTCGAAATTGGCATTGCGGTGATGTGGCGGGTTGTGGACACTGCTCAGGCGGTGTTTAATGTGGACAATTACAAAGAATATCTGTCCTTGCAGGCTGACAGCGCAGTGAGGGACATTGTCCGCATCTATCCCTATGATGTGGCCCCAGGTATCGACACAACCGGAGATGGCCGGCCTGACGAAGGTAGCCTGAGGGGTTCAAGCGCAATTGTGGCGGAGCGCATTCGGGAAACTATTCAGGAGAAAGTGCAGCACGCAGGACTCGAAATCCTGGAAGCCCGCATTACCCATCTGGCCTATGCCCCTGAAATTGCGGCAGTAATGCTCCAAAGGCAGCAGGCAAGCGCAATTATTGACGCCAGAAAGATGATTGTGGACGGAGCGGTGGGCATGGTTGAAATGGCCTTGGAAAGCCTCAGCGAAAAAGATGTTGTGCAGCTTGACGAAGAACGTAAGGCGGCTATGGTATCCAATCTTCTAGTCATCCTGTGCGGCAATCGAGACGCNCAGCCNATAGTGAACAGTGGAAGTTTGTATTAGAGATGTCCAAAAAGCAAGTTCCGCTGCGCTTGTCTCATAAGCTTTATGAGGAGATTGCCGCCTGGGCAGAGGACGACTTTCGCTCGGTTAACGGACAGATTGAGTACTTGCTCACCCAATGCGTCCGCCAAAGAAGAAAGACCGGCAGATACGTACCGGATATTCTCGACAGAGACAATCAACAGGCAGACAGTGACCAGTGACAGGCGACCAGCAGGGGTCAGCAGACCTCGCTGGTCCCTTGTAATTTCACCGGAAAACTTTCCAGACTTGTGAAGGGGATTTCCCATGATCAATCTAATAGTTAGGTAAAGAGATAGTTANAAAAATTGCGAAGGGGAGTTCACATGACATCGTATCATCCGGAACCGTTCAAGATCAAAATGGTGGAACCAATTAGGCTTCTGCCCAGGGAAGAACGTCAAAGATGTATCGAAAGGGCTGGTTATAACCCGTTTTTGCTGCGCAGCAGTGAGGTCTTTATTGATTTGCTCACTGACAGCGGCACCGGCGCCATGAGTGATCGGCAATGGGCCGGACTGATGCTCGGTGACGAGTCCTATGCGGGCAGTGCCAACTTTTATCATCTGGAAGAGACCGTCCAAGACCTGACCGGTTATCAGTACGTAATCCCCACTCATCAGGGCCGGGGGGCAGAACAGGTAATATTCCCTCTGCTGATTGAGCGTGACGGCCAGTATGTCTTAGGCAATATGCACTTTGACACCACTAAGGCCCATATTGAGCTGGCCAGGGGCAGGGCGGTGAACTTTATTTCCGAGGCAGCTTTGGATACAGCCAGGGAACACCCCTTTAAGGGCAACTTTGACTTAGAAGCTATGGAGAGCTTTATCCAGGAAAAAGGCAGGGATTCCATTGCCGCCATTGTAATTACCGTTACCTGCAACAGCGTCGGCGGCCAGCCGATTTCCATGGCCAATATCAAGGGCGCCTCTGAAATTGGGAAAAGATACGGTATTCCCGTAGTAATCGACAGCGCCAGGTTTGCTGAGAATGCCTATTTCATCAAGCAACGTGAAGCTGGATATGCTGACAAGAACATCCCGGAAATTGTGCGGGAGCAGTTTTCCTATGGCGACGCCTTCACAATGAGTGCCAAAAAGGACGGCCTGGTCAATATTGGGGGAGTATTGGCCATTAAGGACGATCAAGAACTCTTCCAGCGCTGCCAGGCGATGGTGGTGCCCCTGGAAGGCTTTCCAACCTACGGCGGTCTGGCAGGGAGGGATATGGAGGCTTTGGCCATTGGCCTCAAGGAAGTGGTGGAAGAAGACTATCTGACCCAGCGCATCTCCCAAGTCGGCCTTTTGGGCAAACTCCTGCAGGATGCCGGCATTCCGGTGCAATCACCCATTGGCGGACACGCTGTGTTTGTGGATGTGGGCAGGATCCTGCCTGATATGCCCAAGACCCAGTATCCGGCCCATGCTTTTGCGGTAGAGCTTTATATCGAAAGCGGCATTCGAGCAGTTGAGATCGGCTCCCTCCTCTACGGGCGGGATCCCGAGACTGGGGAAGACGGACTTTCCGACCTCGAACTCTTGCGCCTGACTATTCCCAGAAGGGTATACACTGATAATCATATGCGTTATATTGCGGATTCAATCGCCAGGGTTTATGCTAGAAGGAAGGAAATCAAAGGCATAGCCTTCGAATATGAACCGCCCATTTTACGGCATTTCACTGCCCGTTTCCGTTTAGTCGATTAGCGGTTGTATCATCAAGGATTAGAAATAAAGGAGGAAGCCCATGAACAAGGTAAGTCAAACCTGGGATTTAGACAGCATTTTTCCAGGGGGCAGTTCATCACCGGAATTGAAAAAACAGTTAGATGCAGTGCGCAGTCAAATAACAGCGCTGAAAGAAAAAGTCGAAGCATTAAATGATGATCTAGATGCGGAGCAGTTGAAAAGCATAGTCAATGATATGCAGGATGTGCAGGCGGGCTTGGGCCAGTGCCGGGCTTTTGTTGGCTGCCTGACAGCCCAGGATGTCAGGGACCATCAGGCTAAGCTCCTACAGGGGGATTTGGGCCAAATCGGTGCAGCTTTAGCGGGAGCATTCACTGCCATCGATCATTTGCTGGTCAGCATTCCTGAAGAAAAGTGGCAGTCTTTCTTCACCGACGAAGAGCTAAGTGAGCTCAGTTTTTCCTTGAACGAAAGGCGAAATGTAGCCAAAACCAAGATGGGACCTGAAATGGAAGCCTTGGCAACCGACTTGGGGATCGACGGCTACCATGCCTGGTCACACCTGTATTACACTATAGTGGGCGAAATGTCCATAGAGATGGAGCTTGATGGCAAGGCACAGGCTCTTTCCATGGGGCAGGCGGCCAATCTTCTATCCAACCCTGATCCCCAGGTTAGGCAGGAGGTTTTCCAGAAGTATGAGGAGGCCTGGGCCCAAAAGGCTGAGCTTTTTGCCAGCACTTTAAACCACCTGGCAGGCTTTCGCATCAATCTTTACAAGAACCGCGGCTGGGATGATGTCTTGGCAGAGCCTCTGCAAATCAATCGCATGGAGCGGGACACCCTGGATGCTATGTGGACGGCAGTACAAGGCGGAAAACCCCATCTGGCCAAGTTTTTGGAGCGCAAAGCAGAGCTTTTGGATTTGGATCAGGTTGCCTGGTATGATCTGGGGGCCCCTTTAGGGGAAGCAGGCAAGGAGATTCCCTTTGAGGATGCCAAAACCTTTGTAGTTGATCAGTTTAGGAAGTTCAGCCCCGAAATTGCAGACTTCACCCAGCAGGCTCTGGATAAACGCTGGGTTGAGGCGGAGAATCGGGGAGGCAAGCGTCCGGGCGCCTTTTGTACCTCTTTTCCCTTGAGCAAGGAATCTAGGGTTTTCATGACCTATTCCGGCACCATTGGAAGTTTAGGTACCCTCGCCCACGAGCTGGGGCATGCTTATCACGGCTATGTTTTGAAAGACCGGCCCATGTTTCTGCGCCGGTACGCCATGAACGTGGCTGAAACAGCCTCCACCTTCGGTGAGCTTTTGGTGGTGGACGGGGCGATTAAGGCCGCTGCCAGCCCCGGAGAGAAACTAGGAATTTTAGAAGATAAGATCGGGCGCAGTGTGGCCTTCTTCATGGATATTCACTCCCGTTTCCTGTTTGAAACCCGTTTTTACGAGGCCAGAAAGCAGGGACTAGTCAGTTCTGCCCAGTTAAACGAGCTGATGACTGAGGCTCAGAAGGAGGCTTTCCTGGATTCACTTAAGGAATATCATCCCCATTTCTGGGCATCCAAGCTGCACTTCTACTCAACCGGCGTGCCATTCTACAACTTCCCCTACACCTTCGGCTATCTCTTCAGTTCAGGGGTTTATGCCAAGGCTAGAGAGGAAGGTCAGGGCTTTGCCCAGAGCTACGCAAACCTCTTGGCCGATACGGCCAGGATGTCGGTGGAAGATTTGGCCCGCAAGCACTTAGGGGTGGATCTGACCAAGCCTGACTTCTGGGAGGCTGCAGTGCAACTGGCCACCGATGACGTTGAAGAATTCTTGAGGTTGACAGAAAAGTAAAACAGGGGCTCCGGCCCTTGTTTTTTTGTCAGAATTCCCATCCCCAGCAGGATGCAGGATTCAGCCTGGGAAAAGTGAATTAGGCATAACAGACGTAAAGCGCTTTAAGACAGGAGGGACGCAGGTGGGCAGGACAAGGAACTTTGGTCTGATCGGCTATCCTTTAGGCCATAGCCTATCGCCCCTGATCCATGAACGTATTATGGCGGTAATGGGCATTTCCGGAAAGTACAAACTCTATGAAATCGATCCGAAGTCGCTCCCGGCAGAGCTGCCAAAACTTTTAGAGTCACTTGACGGATTCAACTGCACTATACCTCACAAAGTGGATGTGATACCTTTCTTAGACCGACTGGCCCCTTCCGCAACTATCTATGGAGCAGTCAACACGGTCTATGGACGAACCGGACACAATACAGACGGAGCCGGATTTGCAGCCTGCCAGGTGCCGATGGCCGGACGCAAAGTTTGCATCCTAGGGGCAGGGGGCGTCGCACGGGTGCTGGTCATGGAAGCCTGCCGTGCCGGTGCCAGGGAGATTGTGATCAAGGCCAGAAACTTGCAGCGCGCCGAGGAGCTCGCCGATGAGATGAAAAAACATGGCTGCCGGGAGATTTCTGTGGCCTGTTTGGACGGTGATCCAGTTGAGGGCGCTGTTTTCTTGAATGGAACTCCCGTGGGGATGTGGCCTGAAGTAGGCCAAGTCCCCCTCACGCCGGGCGAGATTGGGCGGGCTGAGGCAGTTTATGACACAATTTATAATCCCACCGCTACCCGACTGGTTCTGCAGGCCAAGTCGCGCAAGATCTGGGCCCAGGGCGGTTTGGAGATGCTCTTTGAGCAGGCCTTGGAGGCCCAAAAAATCTGGAATCCCGAGCTGGATTTTGACAGGCACAAAACAGAATGGGAAAGGCTCCGCCAGGGACTGGCGGAGGAGGTGCTGCGCATCGGTCCGGTTAAGCTTGTGCTTACAGGATTTATGGGCAGTGGGAAGACCCATATCGGCAGGATGCTGGCTGCCAAAGCCTCACTTTCCTTTGTCGATCTGGATGATTTAGTTGCTGCCCGGGCAGGGCAAAGTATCACTGATATTTTCACCTCCCAGGGGGAAGACGCCTTCCGCCGCCTGGAACGGGAGGTATTTCAGGAACAGTTACACAGACCCGAGGCCATGGTCTTGGCCACAGGGGGCGGAACGCTTTTGCAGGACGGCATGGTGGAGGCTGTACGCAGCGCCGCGGCCTTGGTTATTTATCTGGAAGCTTCTCTCGAGACAGCTTTGGCCCGCATCGCAACAGGCAGCAGCCGTCCCCTGCTGGGACAGGCGGAGCGGTTGTATAAACTGCGCAGACCCCTTTATGAGAAAACAGCGGATTTCACCGTGGCTGCCGGAGGTGAAGATAGGGAAGCTGTAGAGGCGATTATGACTGCCTTCGGATGGAGGTTGTAAAGGAGGATTTCCATGGCATCAAGCTGGGGTGAACAGCTGCAGATCACTTTATTTGGAGAGTCACACGGACCTGCTGTAGGAGTGGTGATTGACGGAGTGCCGCCAGGTGAAAGGCTAGACCTGGAAGAAATGCAGACCTTCATGGAACGGCGCGCACCTGGCCGTACGCCCTGGTCTACCCGGAGGAAGGAAGGGGATACCCTGAAGATCCTCTCCGGCTTTTACCGTGGACAGACAACGGGCACTCCTTTGTGCCTGATGATAGAAAACACCGATGCCCGGCCCCAGGATTATGGGGAGGCAGTTAGGCTGCCCAGGCCGAGCCATGCGGATTACACCGGAATGATCCGCTATCGGGGAGCAGCTGACCCCCGGGGCGGTGGCCACTTTTCCGGCAGGCTCACAGCCCCCCTTTGCGCAGCGGGGGCCGTGTGCAAGCAGCTCTTGGAGCGGAAGGGAATCGAGGTTTTTACCCGCATCGCTGAACTTGGAGGTATTTCCGATCTACCCGTAGATACCGCCAAGTTAGATCTAGACAAGCTCCGCAGCCTGGCTGGAAAAGACTTTGCGGTTTTGGATGACCAGAAGGGACAAGAGATGATGGAACTGGTTGAGAAAGTGCGCTCCCAGGGAGATTCCCTGGGCGGTGTAGTGCAAGGCTTTGTACTAGGACTGCCTAAGGGCTTGGGCGATCCTATTTTTGGCGGGGTGGAGTCTCGCCTGGCATCCCTTTTCTTTGCCATTCCAGCGGTCAAAGGTGTGTCTTTTGGAGACGGTTTTGCCGCCTGCGGCCGGAGGGGATCAGAAAACAATGATCAGTTTTGCTTAACGGCAGAAAAAGAGATCTGCACCCTGACCAACCACGAGGGGGGCATTAACGGAGGAATCACCAATGGCATGCCCCTAGTCTTTCAGGTGGGGATTAAGCCAACCCCGTCCATTGCCCTGCCCCAGCGCAGCGTCAACTTGGAAAAATTGCGTGAGGAAACCCTTGTAATTGAAGGGCGCCACGATCCGTCCATAGTGCCCCGGGCTGCAGTTGCAGTGGAAGCTGCGGCGGCTGCAGCGATCATGGACTTAATGCTAGTGGCCTTTGGGGTGCAGGGCTGGGGAGGGAAGCTGAATGGATGAGTTGGAAAAACTCCGTCAGGAACTGGCCAGCATAGATCGGGAGCTGCTGGAACAGTTCAGCAAGAGGATGGGAATCGCCGGGCGAGTTGCCAGGTACAAGGAAAGGACTAGGGAAAAGGTGTACGTTCCAGAGCAGGAAGCCAGGGTGTTAGCCAGGGCAGAGGCCCAGGTCCCCGAGGAGCTCGGTGCTTATGTCGGCTCCTTTGTCCGTACCCTAATGCGCCTTTCCCGGGAGCGCCAATACGAACTTTTGATCCAGACTCAAAGCTCGAACCTGGGCGGAGCGCTGGAAAATGTCCAAACTCGCCTGCCCGAGATACAGACTTTGTCCATTTCTCCGGATTTGCCAAGAGATTGTCTAACGAGCCTAAGGTCCCGCTGGGCAGATGCGTCTTTAGTAGAGGCTAAAGATGCGGGCAAGGCTTGCCGGAGAGTTGTCGCAGGTTCAGCAGACGGGGCCGTTCTGCCACTGGATGATGAACTTCTTTTTCTACTAGAAAAGCACGCCCTTTATGTGCAAGCGTGCTTGTCCTGGAGCAGTGAACGTTATGTCCTGGTTGGATCTGAGCTGGTTTGGCCTGCAGCCGGCCAATCGTCACTTCTAGTTCGGATCAAAGGGAAAATTGTCTCTGAAGCACTCTGCCTGGTTACCCAGATCTTCTCTGATTTAGGCCTGAATATAGTCCACATAAAATCCCTCAGTGATGCCAGCCTCTTTCTGGAGTTTACTGCCGCATCCAGCTTCAGCGTGGAGAGGGCTTTACATCAAATTCAGCAAGAAGCAGGCGAAATTCAGCTGGTGGGCTGCTGCCTTTAGTTATTCCCTAAGATCATTTCCGTAAGGGCCAGGGGCTGAACTTGGGCCCCGGCCTGAAAGACCCGCATGTTCCCTGCGGAAATCTCGTCAATGAGCGCGATCTGCAGCGCACTGCCAATGCGTCCAAATTCAAGTTTGATATCGTATAATTCCAGGTTCTGCTTCTGGAGCTCCGCCTTAATAATCGAGGCGATTTGCCGCGTTAGTGAATACAGCGTCTTATATTCGTCCTCAGTTAGAATGCCCAGCATAATCAGGGCATCTTCTGTAATGGGAGGATCTTCCCTTTCATCATCCTTGAGGGTGAACTCTACAAAAGCATCGAGGGGCTCACCGTTTTGCACATACTTTCCATAGCGGCGATAAAAACTTCCCACCGCCCGGTAGCGGCAAATCACTTCCAGACCTTCACCAAAGGGGGTCGCCGGCTCTACTGTCATGGTCTGATCATTGAGGTCAGAAGACAGGTAGTGGGTGGGAATGCCCTTTTGCTGCAGCAGCTTAAAGAAAAAAGTACTCAGGCGGAGTGCAGCTTCCCCTGCCCCTGCAAGCTTGAGCCCTACTTGATTGGCTCCTGGATCAAAGACTCCGTCTTCACCAGTTAGATCATCCTTAAACTTAAGTACATACTTGTCGTCAGCGGAGCGGAAAACATCCTTGGTTTTGCCTTTGAATACTGGTTGCATGGCTCAGACTCCTTTCGGCTCCATTTTATAGAAGTCGGAGTGCCGGATCAATAGCTTGGCACAGGGTTAATATTAGGTAAAAATTTCTCTAACATTTTTTAGGTAAAACGCAATCTTTAGAGATGAAAAACGGAACATTCGTGAACTGTAAAGGCCGCTATAACGCAAAACAGCATTGGGACGCCATTTCAGCCATTTAGACTCCGCTGCGGGAAGGAGGAATCGAAGGCAAAAGCATGAAATAGTTACATAGAGTAGAAACAGGGGAGTGATACGTGGTGAAAATTTCTTTGGTGAAAACTACTGCTCCAAAGACAAAACCAGATCAAAGCAACCTGGGTTTTGGACGGTTCTTTACTGATCATATGTTTATCATGGATTATACAGAGGGCAAGGGGTGGCACGACGCCCGCATTGTACCCTACGGCCCCTTAGAGACGGATCCCGCCTGCGCGGTTTTCCACTACGGACAGGCAGTCTTTGAGGGTATGAAGGCTTACCGGGGTCAAGGGGGCAAAATCATCCTCTTTAGGCCTGAACAGAACATGGCCCGCCTTAATCGCAGCAACGCCCGGATGTCGATTCCTCAATTTGACGAAGAATTCGTGCTCGATGCACTTAAGAAGCTTGTCAGTCTAGACCAGGACTGGATTCCTGAAGCGCCAGGCACTGCCCTTTACCTGAGGCCCTTTATTATCGGTACCGACAATGTTCTAGGGGTGCGCGCCTCCTCCACCTACAAGTTTATGATCATTCTCTCACCAGTAGGGGCCTATTACGCAGAAGGCCTCAATCCGGTCAGCATCTGGGTCGAACCCCATTATGTACGTGCTGTGCGGGGCGGAACCGGGTTTGCTAAAGCTGCCGGAAACTATGCAGGCAGCCTCCTCGCCCAGAAAAATGCCCAAGCTAAGGGGTATGCGCAAGTGCTGTGGCTTGATGGGCTGGAGCGCAAATATGTGGAAGAAGTCGGTGCTATGAACGTGTTTTTCAATATTGATGGGGAGCTGGTCACACCAGATTTGGGCGACAGCGTCCTGCCAGGCATAACCCGGGATTCGGTTCTGCAGCTCCTTAAGTCCTGGAATATCCCCACTGCAGAGCGCCGCTTAAGTGTGGAAGAGATTTTTCAGGCCCATGCAGACGGACGCCTGATTGAGGCTTTTGGGTGCGGAACTGCTGCTGTCATCAGCCCCATTGGCAAATTGGGCTGGGGTGAGCAGACCATTGAGATCAATCAGGGGAAAATAGGAGAGATAAGTCAAAGACTGTATGATACCATCACTGGCATTCAAACAGGCAGGCTTGAAGATCCCTTCGGTTGGGCTGTGGAAATAGAAGCCTAGGCAGAATGCAAACAAAGAAGCCCCTTGTTTTTGTAACAGGGGGCCTTTTTATGTCTGGGTCAAATTTGCTCTGCCAAGAGGGACTAAAAAATCAGCATCAGGATGCCCAGGAGCAGAAGCAAGGGTGCAGCTCCCAGGAAAATTGGGACAAGCAGGCGCAAAAACGCCCAGCCCAGTTTAAAGAAGAGGATTATAGGGACAAACAATAAGGACATGAGGAAAAACGGTCCCACAAGTCCGAGAACCACCAGACCCACGATACCGACAATGATGGCCACCGGTATTCCCACCAGGAACTTAAAGGCCGTGGAGTCTCCGTCTATTTCATAGATTACTTCCCCATCTCTGGTTACTTTTTTCTTAGGTCGGCCGTTGTTTTGAAAAAGGGCAGCCAAGCCTAGCACAATAAGAATGACAGGCCAGAACTCTTTTAGGTTCGGCAGAATGCCTAAGTTTCCGAACAGAAAGTATCCTCCGAAAAAAATCAATGCCAAGGCGCCCAGATGTTTAGGTTCCATAAACATACCCCCTTCAATTTTAGTATAACAAGGAGTCCGGCAAGGGGCAATTGGTCGCCGGTCCGTTTTTCGCTAGGTCTTAAGACTGAGACTGCTGGACGAAATGGACGAAATGATCGATAATAGCTACAAGGAAAAGAGGTGGATACGCCTTGGAAGAATTGAAGGAGATTTTGCTGCAGCATCAGAGGCGGTACCCGAAAATGACCCTGGCAGACTTGGTCAAACTCATCTACCAGAACGAATTTGGCCCAGGGCATTTTATCACAGATGAAGAGGCAAGTTTAGCACGGCTTAAAAATGAGGCGGCGGAGATCGAATATACCCCCGGCGAGCTGTTTGAGCCAATTGGCAACGGCCTTGTCCGTCTACACCTAGGTCCCTTAGGGGATGCCCTGTCTTTGCAGACTGTGAACAAATTTTTCGTTCTGACCGCCAAGGATCGGCAGGGAAGCATCAAGGCTTTTGAAGCGAAGCTCCCGCTCTTGGCAGAACTTTTCCCTGGGAGAGAGTTGAATTCATTCTTGGCAGAGTACAAAGGGGCAGGCTATCCTCCTATGAGCCACAGCCAGACTTATAGGCAGCATTACTTGCCCAGCTACCGAATTGTGAGCAGTGCTTTTGCCCTCTATTTCCCCGTTTTCGAGAGAATCGAACGGCTCTTAGCACAGAATGGGTCGATCGTAATTGCCATTGACGGCCGGAGCGGTTCGGGAAAAAGCTCCCTCGGCAGGTTGCTGCAAGCTATTTACGGCTGTCCGGTCATTGCTATGGATCACTTTTTCTTAAGGCCTGAACAGAGAAGTGCAGCCCGTCTAGGCGAGCCTGGAGGAAACATTGACTACGAACGGTTTGAGAGTGAAGTATGCTCCAGGCTCAAAAGCGGCCGGCCCTTTTATTACCGAATCTACGACTGTCAGCGAAACCGCATGGCGCCAGGGCCCAAGATAGATCCCCAGCGCCTTACGGTTGTGGAAGGCTGTTACAGCCATCATCCCGCCTTAGCGGAACATTATGATCTAAGAGTGTTCTTAACCGTTGACCCCGATGTGCAAAGGGAGCGGCTGCTTAAGCGCAGCGGTCCGAAAATGCTGGGACGCTTCCAGAACGAGTGGATTCCCCTGGAAGAGCTCTATTTTTCGCAACTGAATATTGCCCAGCAAAGCGATGTAGTTGTTGATACCGGAGCCCTTTAGCCATGCTAAAGGGTTTTTTCGATCAAATCTTCCAGCGAGCGCTTGGGGACGTAGTGAATGCCTTGTTCATCCCGCCAGTAGCGAATGTCTCCACTGCTTGGCACTGAGGTTAGCTTCACCTCTTCACCTGGGGTGCCAAGGGCCACAACCAGTTCGATCTGGAGCTGCTGTGAAATGTTCAGAAGTTCCCGGAGGCGGGGCCGATTGATGGCCGCCAAAAGGCACGCACCAAACCCTAGCTCCTGGGCGCCTAGAATAATGCTCTGGGCCGCCAGGCCAACGTCAACGCCTGGATTCTTACTTAGGTCCGGGTCGCTGAGCATGATGATATAGGCGGTGGGCTGCTCTTCATCACTTGGCCCGTGCCAATCCTGCAGATAGCCAGCCCACTTTAGGCAGGAGAAAACTTTGCCCAGGGCCTGTTTATCCCGGACAAGAATGTACTTTAACGGCTGCTTGTTGGCACTGGAAGGTGCAAGCCGGGCCAGATCAACTAATTTCTCAAGAACGGTTGCAGTGGGCGCCGGCTCTGGTAAGAACCTCCTATAGCTGCGGGTTTTTTTCATCAGATCAATCAGCATAACAAATCCCCCTTCTCAAAGAGTTTTCAGTGTAATCGCTGGGGAGGCAGCTTTCAGCTAACTTCGTGCCAGAGAGTTCTTCCCCTGCAAGTGTCAATAAAAAGACCGGTTTCAGCAGGAAAAATCAGAAAACGATAGAAGATAACGGATATTACAAGAGAAGGGGGAGAACTATCAGCGAAGTGAATCAACAAGCAAGAACATTAGTAGAATTGGCCAGCCAGTCTGGCTTTGCAGAACTGCATAGTCTAGTAGACGAACTGCACCGTCGCAGATCCGAACACGGAATAACTTTGGACGATTATGGCCAGCAAGCCCAGCTGAAGACCTTGATTCACCTGGTGCACACTTATGGCGAACGAAGAGTGGAGAAGAGAAAACCCAATTTCAAGCTCCTGGCAGGCTTAAGGGAAGCCAGCATTCACCTGGTCGAACTAAGGCCTCGGGGTTTGCTCAAGACTGTCTTAGCTGCACCGAATGTTTCCTGGCCCGAGCTTCTAGTAATGTTTGGAGCCCTTTTGGCCCAGGGGGGGCTGGAGCGCAGGCTCGCTCCGATCCATGCCTATCTTCAGCTGCAGCGCCTTTTGTACTTTGCCTTCGCTAACGGAATGACCCGCGCCAAGGGGGAAGGATCGCTGGGCAGATACTTCTTGACAGAAGGCGATCTGAGGCGCCTTTGGGCCCATGTGCCCCAGTTAGAAGCAGAATGGCCTGGACCAGTTCCCTTGCTTCCCCTCGATTCTAGAGGATGTCTGTTGTCACCAGAGCTTTTGTATGACGATTTGCTGCAGAAATATCTAGAACTGGCTGCGTACTGGGGGGCCTGTTATGATCGGAGGCAGTATTGTCAGGTGGCAGAAGAGCCTTAAATTTTATTTCAAATTATTTGACAAATCAGAATGGGTGTTGTATAATTCAATTAAATCAAGCGGATCTCCGTGGCGAAATGTTGGCCACTGCCAAAAAACGAGAAAGAAAGGGGGGCAAACCTACTTAGCATTACCTGGGCAGCGGCTGGAGATCCCCCCAGGTGGAAGAAGCTTGAATGCAAGTGGAAGAAGTTCAGCACAAGAACCTGGCCCCTAGAAAATACTCAAGGATAGACCCTGCAGGGGTCTGAGGTTCTAAGGGAGAATCAGGCAGAGGAGCTCTGGGGAGGGGGCTCCTTTGCTTTTATAAGACGACCTGCCTGGTTCGGCAGGGTTTAGGTATGCGCTAGGCGAAAAGAACTACAAATTAGGTTCACATATAATATCTTAACTCAAGACGAAGATAGGAGATGATTGTTTGCAGCGGATCTTGTTAGGAAATGAGGTTTCGTCAGCCTCCATAGCCCTCGGCTGCATGCGCATGGCAGGCGTTGGGCTGAAGCAGGCTGAGCTTATGGTACGCACTGCACTGGAGGAAGGGATCGACCTTTTTGACCATGCAGACATCTATGGCAGAGGAGAGTCAGAATCAATCTTCGGTGAAGTCTTGCAGCGCAATCCGGGACTGCGAGAGCGGCTGGTAATTCAAGACAAGTGCGGCATACGCCAAGGTTTTTATGACTCCTCAGCAGAGCATATCCTTGCTTCTGTCGAGCAAAGCCTCAAGCGCCTGGGAGTGGAAACCATCGATATCCTCCTGCTGCACAGGCCGGACGCCCTCCTGGAACCAGAGGAGGTGGCAGAGGCCTTTGCTGCTTTGCATCAGGCAGGTAAGGTGCGCTATTTCGGAGTAAGCAACTTCAATATGGGCCAAATTGAGCTGCTGAAAAAGTACGTTGATCAAAAACTGATCGTCAATCAGCTGCAGTTTTCCCTGGTCCACACTGCCCTGGTTGACAGCGGAATAAATGTAAACATTCGCTCCGATCATGGCAGGGATTATACCGGGCATACCCTGGATTATTGTCGCTTACATGATCTGACCATCCAAGCCTGGTCGCCGTTTCAGTATGGCATGATCGAAGGTGTGTTTCTGGAGAATCCAAAGTATGAGGTGCTGAATGGGCAGATTCGGCTTCTGGCAGATCAAAAGGGCGTCACAGACTCTGCCATTGCGGTGGCCTGGATCATGCGCCATCCCGCGAAGATGCAGACAATTGTTGGCAGCATGAATGAAAATCGGCTGCGAGACATTTGTGCAGCAGCAAGGATCACTTTGACACGGCAGGAGTGGTACAGCCTCTACCTGGCCGCGGGAAATCCCCTTCCATAGTTTAGCAACGTTGGCGAAGAGGTGACTTATGTGTATCGATAGAGCGAAATACGAGAATTACATCTCCATTTTACAGGAAGAGTTGATACCTGCGGTTGGTTGTACCGAGCCGGCCTGCCTCGCTTTAGCAGGTGCAAAACTGCGCAAAGTCTTGGGTGCAGTTCCAGACAGAATTGAAGTTTGCATGAGCGGCAATCTTATCAAGAACACCAAGTCCGTGATCATCCCCCACTCCAAGGGCATGAAGGGAATTGCTTCAGCTCTGTGGCTGGGGATCTATGGCGGTGATGACCAGCGCGGTTTAGCTGTATTAAGCTCAGTTACCAATGAAGACATTGACAGGGTGAAGGAGAAAACATCTAATCCGGCTTTATGCCGGGTGGAACTTCTGGACAAAAGCCCGGCCAAACTCCACCTCATCCTGAAAGGAACGGCAGGGGAGCGCTCTGCTTCAGTTGAAATTCTGCACAGCCACACCAACTTTGTACGCATTACAAAGGATGGTACAACACTTTTGGATACGGGTGCAAGCCCTGCCGATGAGGAAAAACTGACCGATCGCTCGCTCCTTAACATTCAGGACATTCTAGCCTTTACCGAATCTGTAAGACTCGAAGATGTGGAGCCAATTCTGAGGCAGCAAATCGAGCATAACCTGGCCATAGCGGAAAAGGGCCTAAAGGAAGACTATGGTGCCAAAGTCGGCAGAATTCTTCTGGAGAACTTTGGAAATTCAGTCGGCAATCTAGCCAAGGCTACCGCCGCTGCAGCCTCCGATGCCCGTATGGACGGGTGCCAGCTGCCGGTTGTGATCAACTCCGGCAGTGGAAACCAGGGCATAGCTGCCTCTATTCCCGTGATTGTCTATGCCAGGCATTATGATCTGCCTGAAGAAGAACTTTTGCGGGCACTTTGCGTCAGCAACCTGGTTGCTATTCATCAAAAAACCCGGATTGGCCGCCTGTCTGCCTATTGCGGCGCGGTCAGCGCGGCCTGCGGTTCGGGAGCTGCCATCACCTACCTGTTCGGGGGAGATTATCAAGATGTCAGCGCTGCCATCACGAACACCTTGGCCAATGTTTCCGGCATACTTTGTGACGGAGCCAAAGCATCCTGCGCGGCGAAAATTGCATCGTCCGTTGATGCGGCGATTTTGGGCTTAACAATGGCCTTTAGTCGGCTGAAGTTTTTAGACGGGGACGGTATCGTAAAATCCAATGTGGAAGAGACAATAAAAGTTATCGGCAACATTGCTTCTGAAGGCATGAAAAAGACCGATGTCACTATCATTAAGCACATGATTAACTAGGGGAATCTAGGCAGGGTCTGTTGTCAAGCGTGGCAAAGGATGTTACCATGTAGGCTATAGGCGATACGATGTATGTGGCACTACTCATTATGCATTTCAACATTCGGAGGGAGAACCTGATGAAGCGATTTATGGACGAAAACTTTTTGTTATGCAGTCCAACTGCAGAAAAGCTGTATCATGAGTATGCCAAAGACATGCCCATCCTGGACTATCACTGCCATTTGAGTCCCGCAGAGATCGCAAAGAACAAGCAATACAGAAACATAACTGAGATCTGGCTGGCCGGTGATCATTACAAATGGCGTGCTATGAGGGCTAACGGCGTCGAAGAGAAGTACATTACTGGCGACGCCAGCGACAAAGACAAGTTTATCAAATGGGCAGAGACCATGCCTGCATGTATTGGCAATCCGCTCTACCACTGGACACATCTTGAACTGCGCAGGTATTTCGGCATTGACTTGCTCCTATCTGCTAAGACGGCCGATGAAATCTGGGAGGAATGCAACCGCCTCTTGCAGCAGGAAGATTTCAGGGCCAGGTCACTTCTGGAAAAATCGAATGTCAAGGCGTTATGTACAACCGATGATCCGGTCCATTCCCTAAAATACCACCAAGCCCTGGCAGAAGACGAAGAGTTCTCTGTAAAGGTCTACCCGACCTTCCGTCCAGATAAGAGTTTTAATTTGGATCAGCCGGGATTCGCCGCGTGGGTCCGTGAACTTGAAGAGATTGTCGGTGGAGAAATCAAGACATTCTCGGACTTTAAAAGCGCTTTGCAGCAAAGGCTGGACTTTTTCCACAGCATGGGATGCCGCATTTCAGATCACGGTTTGGATCCCATTGTCTACAGGGAAGGGACAGATGAGGATGCCAGCTTCATCTTGCAGAAAGCATTAAGGGAAGAGAAGTTAAGCAGGGAAGAGGTGGACCTCTTTAAGACGCAGGTGCTGCTCTATTTAGGCAGGCAATATGCTGAAAAGGGCTGGGTGATGCAGCTGCACCTTTCCTCCATAAGAAACAGCAGTGCCCGTATGTTCAGGACTTTAGGGCCTGACACAGGCTTTGACTCCATGGATGATCTAGCTTACGGCAGGGCTCTGGTAGGCTTTTTGTCCAAATTAGACGAGACGGGCCATGTTCCTAAGACCATTTTGTACTCCCTGAACCCGGTGGATAATGAGCTGTTAGCAACCATTGCCGGTTCATTTCAGGGTGGAGGAGTTCCTGGCAAGATGCAGCTCGGTTCAGGCTGGTGGTTTAATGATCAAAAAGATGGGATGCTTCGCCAAATGACGGCTTTGGCCAACATAGGCCTGCTCAGCCGGTTTGTGGGGATGCTGACAGATTCGCGCAGTTTCCTCTCCTTCACCCGGCATGAGTACTTCCGCAGAATTCTCTGTGATTTGCTCGGTACCTGGGTCGAGACTGGGGAGGCACCGAACGACATGGAACTGCTCGGAGAGATAGTCCAGGCTATCTGCTTTAATAATGCCCGAGACTATTTTGAGATCGAGCTCTAGCATACTATAGAGATAGCAAAAACCCTCACCGTTGCGGTGAGGGTTTTTTGGTTTAGGCATCGCTAGAACCTCTTCGGTACAATCGCCTCTCGCGTGCGTCTTAGTTTTTCAATGGAAGCATCTAAGTCAAGCAAGGAAAGACCGATATGAACAGCATCTATAATCGTCAGCTGCGCGATGCGGGACGCGGAACTTTCTGTTCGGTAGAGAGTCTCGTTAGAAGAGGTGGACAGTTTGATATCTAAGACTCGATCCAAAGGTGCCCGTGCGTAGTTGGCGATACCAATAGTTGTTGCCCCATTCTTCTTGGCTAGCTGCAACGCATCAATGACATCCCTGGTGCTCCCAGAATGGGAGATGGCAATGACCACGTCTTTGGGGCCCATTAGGCTCGCGGCAGTTGCCTGCATATGGGTATCATCGTAGGCCGCTACCCCTTTGCCGGTTTTCATAATTTTGTGGGCGGCATCATGGGCGACCGGACCTGATCCGCCAACCCCGAAGACATACACCCGCTCTGCCGCAGCAATCGCGTCGATTGCCCGCTTTAGCTCTCCAACCGACAGTACATTCAGTGTCGACTCGAGAGTCATCCGGTTGGCAGTAAAGACTTTCTTGAGAACGGTCTCCAGATCGTCACCTTCCTGAATCTCTTCGTGAACAGCCTTTAGCGGAGGCACATTTTCCATAGCTAATGTGATTTTAAGCTCCTGGAAACCGCTGAAACCCGCCTTCTTACACATCCGAATAATAGTTGCTTCACTGACTCCAATCTGCTCCGCAAGCTGAGTAATGGGCAAGTTGATTACTTCCCTGCTATTAGCAAGAATATACTCTGCGGCTTTTCTTTCGGAATCGCGGAAATTGAAGCGCTCCTCGCGTAATCTCTCTAGACTTGAACTCATGCCTTGCTCCCCCTTTGACTCTTCTTAATATGTTCGTTAATTGTGAACATTTTCCTTTTCGCTTCTGCCCAATTCCATAGAATTGTCTGTAATGGCTACCGTTATTGTCTGAAATAAAACTACATGAAATAATTCTTCAAGTTAATATTATCAAGCGAAGGAGATAAATGCAATAAAATTTCATCCGGCTAACCGGTGAAAAAGTGACTCTAAAGCTCATAGAAACGGGGTTACAATGAATTTTCCTGAGGCTTGACAATCACAAATCTATTTTGTACAATCGTATGTAGTAAGTTTACATGATTGTGGTTTTGATAAGAAACATAGCACGTGAAAAATCTGAACATGACATCGCCACAACAGTGGTATCGCCTAAGAATTTGGAAGTAGAGTGAAGGGGGGTAGGACTATCGAGCATAAGGGTCGGTTTTGTCTTCCGAACTAGTCGACAAGAAATGAATCGTGAAATGGGAGGATTAACAAATGTCAAAAAAACTAATGAAACGTAGTTTATTCTTGCTTGTTATCTCAGCTCTCTTGTTAGGCACAGCTTTTGTGGCCAGCGCACAGCCCGAGTCCTATCGAATTGTACATCTAGCACCCTTAACAGGTGATGCATCTTTTCAAGGACAGATTTTGGTTAATGCGGCTAAAATGGCCGTTGACGAGATCAATGCCAACGGCGGTATCAATGGTGTACCCATCGAGTACCTAACTGTTGACGAAACTTCCAGTACCGCTACGGGAATCGAAGCTGTTCGCAAAGCTATCGACCTCAATCCGGTTGCAGTCATTGGTCCTAACCGTTCGGGAACCATTCTAGCAGCGGAAGACCTTTGGAGAGAGGCTAAGATTCCTTTCATTACAGACGGTACAAATGCAGATACCACCAGGAAGGGCAACCCCTATACGTTCCGCATCCAAATTGCATCTACGTATTGGATCCCCATTTTGGCCCACACTGCGAAAGAATACTACGGCGTAGAAAAAGCAGCCATCATTTACGGAACCAATGAATACTCCAAAGGCTTGTATGATGCTACCGCTCCAGCTTTGGAACAGTATGGCATCGAAGAGGCCATTGTTCAGACCTACAACGATGGTGACAGAGACTTTACTGCTCAATTGCTCAGAATCAGAGCATCCGGAGCCCAGGCCATGTTCTGCTACGGCTACGAAGCTGAAATCGGCATGATTCTCAGACAGCGCATGCAGCTTGGTATGGGAGACCTCTTGGTCTTTGGCGAGCGTGGATGCAGCTCGCCTGCGGTGGAAGAGGTTGCCGGCAAGGAGAACATTGAAGGTTTGGTCGCCAGTACTACCCTTTCCCAGGCTGATCCAGATCCAAAACGTCAGGCCTTCATGGAGAAATACAACAACATGTTCCCTAACGAGCCCCTCTCTCCAACCCATGTCAATCACTACGACTCCATCTACATTCTCGCTGACATTATCGGCCGTGTAGGCGCGGACAGAGAAGCGATCAGGGACGAGTTGGCAAATCTCGATTACCAAGGAACTCTTGCTCACTACAGAGCTGACAGTGAAGGTAATCTGGTTCACACTATTTATACTCAGGTTGTACAGGATGGCGAATGGGTACTTCTCCTAGAAGAAAACCATTATAACGAGTAATTCACAACCGAGTGTGTGCAAAAAGCAATAGTTGTTGGCGCCTTTGCGCCAACAACTATTAGATTGACTACGGTAGAGAAGGTGAAAACGTGACTCCTGCTATCCTGATTCAGTTAGCTGTAAACGGAATTGCAATCGGAGCGATTTATGCCTTGCCCGCGCTGGGTATTTCGCTGATTTGGAACGCCGCCGGGTTGTTTAACTTCGCTCAAGCAGATCTCCTGACCCTTGGAGCATACGTGATGTATGCACTGGTTGTTTCTGCGAAGATCCCCTACATATGGGCCTTTATTATTACGACAATTGTTATGGGTCTCTTGGGCTATCTCCTCAGTCGGATCTATTTCTATCCGATGATTGAGAACAGGGTCAATCCCCACATTGTTCTCATTGGTACAGTAGCGTTGTCGGTCTTTATTCAGAACTTACTGCTCGTGATTTGGGGTACTACTCCCAAATCGGTAGTAAATCCCTTTGGCTATATGCCTTTTAGAGTGGGTGACATCTTTGTCATGCCCCATGTAGTCTGGATTGTAGCCATTGTTTCAGTTCTGCTCCTCTTACTGCAGTTCTTCCTGCGGCGCACCTTAATCGGAACTGGAATGCGCGCGGTGGCTCAGCAGCAGATTGCATCGTGGCTAATGGGGATTAGAAATGATAGAATGATTGCCCTTACATTCCTGTTAAGTACAGCGATAGCTGCCACCGGGGGCGTTTTGATCTCCGCCGTTTTTCCACTCACGCCCAGGATGGGTTCGATGATTGCGGTTAAAGCAATGGCTGCAGTACTCATTGGCGGACTGGGAAGTTTCAGCGGTGCGTTAGTTGGCGGCCTGGCAGTGGGCATCTCCGAGACCATTTTTGCCACCCTTGTAAATCCGGCTTATCGGGATGTCTTCATTTTTGCGGTACTGATCACGTTCTTAATTTTCAAGCCTGGTGGTATTTTCAAGGCTGAGATTTCTGAGAAGGTTTAAGGGGGGATAGGTGTGGCAAAGTTACAGCAAGTCTTCAAAAGATATGGACTCTTGATTCTTGGAATTCTTCTGCTAGTCGCTCCCTTGGTCTCGGCCCAGTATCAGTTCTATGTTCTGGAACGCGGAGTACAAAACGCCATTCATGTGATGGGCCTGCTCATTTTGATTGGGTACAGCGGGATGCTTTCCTTGGGCAGTGCCGGGCTTTTGGCCACGGGGGCCTACGCTTATGCCCTCTTATTGCTCAAACTTGGGTTTTCACCTTGGCTTGGTGCCATCTTCGCTGTTGTTATTACTACCCTCGTAGGCTTGTGTCTGGCATTTCCAGCCTTTAGGCTGAGCGGTCCTTTTCTGGCAGTAACCACAATTGGGTTTGGTGAGATCATTAGGATTTTGATCCTCAACCTTGAGCCGATTACAGGTGGCGCCTATGGGGTTTCGGGTTATAGTAAGCTGTTTGCAAATGAACTCCACGTTTATTTCTTCATGGTAGTGGCTTTAATCTGCATAGCTATAGGAACAGAGCGCCTGGGCAGATCTAGAATCGGCCTGGCCCTCAAAGCTACCAAGGAAGACGAGATTGCCGCCGAGGTTATGGGCGTGAATGTTAAGCGGGCCAAGGTTGTCGCTTTCGCCTTATCCGCTATGTTAGCAGGTCTGTCTGGTGTTATCTTGGCCAACCTGGCCGGCTATCTAAGCCCTGATTCCTTTACATCGGCAGAAAGCAGTTCCTATTTGCTGATGGTAGTCATGGGCGGTATGAACAGTGCGATTGGCGTAATCGTCTCGTCAATTGTAGTCACTTGGCTTCCGGAAGTGCTGCGCTTCCTTTCCAGCAGCCGACTCTTGGTCTACTCTCTAGTACTGTTGGTTTACCTGAGGATAAATCATGTACCTGCGACCCGGGAGCGATTCCTAGGGATACTGAGAAAGTTCGGTATCAGGAGAGCTGCAGATGCGGCGGAAGACCCATGTGGAGAACGGGGGGCTGGAATGTGATGACTGAGCAAAAGAAGAGAGGCAAAGCGATTTTACAGGTTCAGGACCTCACGAAGCGGTTTGGCGGACTGGTAGCTGTCAACAACCTGACCTTAGACGTCTGTGAGGGTGAGATCTGCGCACTGATAGGCCCTAATGGTTCGGGGAAAACAACCGTTCTCAATCTGATTACCGGTATTTATGAAATCGATGGGGGCAGTGTCACTTTTGAGAATGCGCAGATCCAGGGAGAGCCTCCTCACAGTATCTGCTGGCGGGGAGTTGCCCGTACATTCCAAAACATTCGCATCCTAGGCGGCCAGACAGTTTTTGAAAACGCCTTGCTGGGCAAGGGTTACGGGAACGGCGGCGCAGGGGTTTTACAGACCGTCCTTGACACTGTAAAGTTTAGAAAAGAACGGGAAACCTTTACCGCAGAAGTGGATGAGATTTTGGAATTTGTGGGTTTGTCTGACCTGCGCAATGAAAGGGCGCGCAACTTACCCTATGGCAAACAGCGCATTCTAGAAATTGGCCGTGCATTAATCACCAAGCCAAGACTGCTGCTTTTGGATGAGCCTGCTGCCGGCCTGAACTCCAAGGAAATTTATGATCTGATGGAGCTAATCGAGAAAATTAATGACAGGGGCATTACAGTCCTGCTAATTGAACATCGTATGGAACTAGTCGGCAAGCTGGCGAATCTGGTATTTGTTTTGAACCATGGAAGCAAAATTGCAGAGGGCAGCTTTGATGTCATCAAAGAAGACCCCGCAGTTATCGAGGCTTACCTTGGCAAAGGGGGTAACTAGCTTTGCTGAAAATACGAGGACTTACAGTAGCCTATTCAGTTGCGCCAGTGCTGCACGGCATCGATCTTGATGTTCCTAGAGGGAAAATTGTTGCTCTCCTAGGGGCAAACGGAGCAGGCAAATCTACAACTTTAAAGGCGATCTCCGGTCTGATCGGCTGCCGAGATGGCACAATTGAGCTTGAGGGCGAGAACATTCTAAAGAAACGTCCAGATGAGATTGTCCATTGCGGAGTTGCCCATGTACCGGAAGGACGCCTGGTTTTCGCCGGACTAACCGTTGAGGAAAACCTGAAAATCGGCTCCTTTACCTGCAAGTACAGCGCCTCAGAACTGAGGCAGCATCTGGAGCATTGTTATGAACTTTTTCCACGCTTGGCAGAACGGCGTACACAGCTGGCCGGAACGATGTCAGGGGGAGAACAGCAGATGGTAGCCATTGCCAGGGCCATCATGTCCCAGCCGAAGGTCTTAATGCTGGACGAGCCGTCCCTAGGGCTGGCACCAGTTATTATTGACACCATCGTTGACAAGATTATCGAAATCAACAAGCAAGGTACAACCATTCTTTTGGTTGAGCAAAATGCCCAGCTGGCTCTGGCGATCTCCCACTACGCCTATATTCTCGCTGTTGGTGAAGTGGTTGTTGCCGGGGAGAGTGAAGAGATAGCCCAAGATCAAAAGATGCTCGATGTCTATCTTGGCGGTGGCAAAAAGTGACCGCATTACACATAGAAAACCATACAGAAAGAAGGGAGAAATGAAGATGAAGAAAGTGAGAATTGGTGTTGTGGGTGCAGGCTTTGTCTCACATTTACACATGAATGCCTTTTCACAGATTATTGGTGTCCCCGTAGAGGTTCTGGGCGTTGTTTCCGGTTCTCGGCAGAGCGCAGAGAAATTTGCAGAAAAGTATGGTGTGTCCCGTGTTTATGACGATTACCAGAGCATGCTGGAGGATCCAGACATCGATGTTGTAGACATCTGTGCCCCGAACATTCATCATACACAGCTTTGCATCGATGCTGCCAAGGCAGGCAAGCACATTATCTGCGAAAAACCTCTAACCGGCGCCTTTGGTCTCAATTATGAGGGAGAAAAAGCTGGGGAAATGTCTAAGCTCGAAATGTACAAAGAAGCTATGGACAGCGCCCGTGCGATTGTAGCTGCGGCAGAAGAAAACAATGTGAAGATTTGTTATGCCGAAGACTACATTTACGCACCTCCCGTCGTCAAGGCCAAACGCCTGTTTAAGCAGAGCGGCGGCGCAATCTTGGAGCTGCGTTCAGAAGAGAGCCACAGCGGTTCCCATGCAGCCTACTCCAGGCATTGGAATCTTGCAGGGGGCGGATCCCTGCTCAGGCTAGGTTCCCACCCTCTCGGACTGGTTCTCCACCTCAAGCACTTTGAGGGAGAGCTGAGAGATGGCAAGCCCATCCGCGTCAAGTCCGTCATGGCTGACGTCGGCACCTTGACCCATACAGATGCATTCAAGCAGGGCAAGGGCGAATGGATTGTTGATGAGTGGAACGACGTCGAAGATTGGGCCACCGTTATTCTTACCTTTGAAGATGGTACTAAGGCCCTAATTCAGTCCAATGACACCACCTTAGGCGGCATTGTCAACACTTTGGACATTTATTCCACTAACTGTGTGATTAAGTGTGATATGGCTTCGAATGATGCTGTCAAAGCCTTTGCACCGGCCCATGAGATCTTTGGTGATGAATACATTACCGAAAAGATCGAGACCAAAGCCGGCTGGACTTTCCCATCTCCAGACGAAGACTGGATGCGCGGCTATCCCCAGGAGATGCAGGACTTTGCGGAAGCAATTTTCCACGACCGCAGGCCAATTTCCGACGGCCAGCTAGGCTTGGAAGTCGTTCAGGTAACCTATGCAGCCTATCTCAGTGCGGAGCAGGGTCGGAGAGTTGACCTTGCCGAACTGGACAAGGAGATTGAAGAATTAAATTCCTAGATTACTCTAAAGGAGGAGTTTACAAGTGAAAGAAATGAAAGCAGCTGTAAAAGTTGATCAGGAAAAACGTCTTGTAGTCAAGAACGTTCCTATGCCTGTTCCCAAGCCTCACGAGGCTCTAGTGAAGATCACAGCCATCGGCCTGTGCGGAAGTGACTTGGCCATAAAAAACAATACCTTTATGGGCAGACACGGCCCCGTCGAACTGCCAATCATTCCAGGCCATGAGTTCTGCGGCGAGGTAATTGAACTCGGTTCTCAGTGCCGTAAAGTAAAGGTTGGTCAACGCGTCGTAACAAGCTGCATTGTTGGCTGCGGCGAGTGCTACCACTGCCGCGTCGGCATTATCAACCGCTGCCGCGATTGGGATCACATCGGTATTGACTCCCAAGGCTGCTTTGCTGAGTATATTGCCATTGATGAAAACATTCTNTTTGAGGTTCCCGACTATATTCCAGATGTAGAAGCTGCAATTTTGGAGCCGGCAACAACTGGTGCTAGAGCCATTAGAACCAATGAAATTACACCCGGAAGCTTTATCGCCATGTTCGGACCTGGACCTTTTGGTCAGTTTATTATGCAAAACATGGCTGCAACTTCTCCAAGCCGTTTGGTCATGGTCGGTCTCAGCTCTGATAAAGAGCGTCTGGAACTGGCNAAGCAGCTGGGCGCAACCGATGTAATCATGGCTGATCTTGAAGATCCCGTCCAAAAGATCAACGAGATGACCGGCGGCCATGGCGCNGATGTGGTTGTCGAGGCCACTGGTGATGTTAACGCAGTAACCCAGGCACTAGAAGTAGCAGCTGGCGGCGCATTAGTACTCATGGGCGGCAGCGGATTTGGCGGCAAGTCTGTTTCCTTCGAACCCTGGAACGTAGTGCGTGATGAGAAGAGACTCAAGGGCCTGCAAGGTTTCACCTGGGGCGACTATCTCCTCGCTTGCGAACTCTACAAAGCAGGGCGTCTGCAAATTAAGCCCATAATTACCAAGACTATGCCTTTAGATGAGGTAAATGAAGCTTGTAAACTAGTCGAAACGAAGCAAGCTATGAAAATCGTTTTGATTCCATAAACAAATTTGTCTTGAACTGGTTTTCCGGAAAAAAGAACTATACGAAGAGGGATTAGATATCGTGACACAGAAAATTCTGATTACACCTCGGACCTTTGGAGTCGCCGATGCTGAACCGCTGGAATACTTGGAAAAACTTGGCTATGAAATTGTAATGAACCCGTACGGCCGTTTGCTGACTGAAGCAGAGCTGATTGAGCATGCTCACGATGTGGATGGAATCATCGTGGGTCTCGATCCGATAACTAAGGACGTCATGGATGCGGCCAAGAAGCTGAAAGTGATCTCAAAATACGGTGTGGGAATCGACAACATCGACGTAGACTATGCGACTTCCCTTGGAATTCCGATTACTAACACTCCTGGCACTAACAATACGGCAGTAGCTGAGCTCACAATGGGTTTGATCCTGGATGTGGCAAGGCAGATATCGCACTCTTTCCGGAAGATTTGTCGAGGCGAATGGGAACGATCACAAGGCCTGGAACTGGGTGATAAGGTTCTGGGCCTGATCGGGACCGGCCAGATTGGCAAAGAAGTAGCCAGACTGGCCAAGGCGTTTCGGATGGACATCATTTGTTACGATATCTATCCCGATGCCCCGTGGGCAGAGGAGATGGGTGCTAAATATGTGCCCTTGCATGAACTTTTGTCAACATCTGATATCATCAGCCTACATTTGCCGCTGTGCAACGGGACAAAGCACCTTATCTCCAGTGCTGAATTAGCTTTAATGAAACCAACCGCCATCATCATCAACACCGCCCGTGGGGGAGTGGTGGATGAAGACGCACTTTACCAAGCATTGCAGGACAAGACGATTGCCGGGGCCGGTTTGGATGTCTTCGAAACAGAACCGCCCTTTGGTTCTCCCCTGATTAACTTGGACAATGTGGTCATGACTTCCCACATTGGTTCCCATACCAGTGATTCCATTACGCGAATGGGATGGCTGGCGGTGAAAAATCTGGTGGCGGAGCTTTCAGGACATAGGGCTGAGTTTGTAGTTAATAGAGAAGTTGGAGAGAAGGGGTTAAAATAAACAAGGAACGAGTAATTCAAACGCTTTTAGATACAAAGGTTGTAGCCGTAATCCGGGTTGAGAACTCTTCAGAACTTCTAGATTCTGCTGTGGCCCTCAACAAAGGCGGAGTCAAGGCCTTAGAGATTACAATGACATCTCCTGGGGCTTTAGAAGCGATCCGGGAAGCCAACGAGCAACTAGGCGGCGATGCTGTCATTGGAGTTGGCAGCGTATTGGATGCTGCCACTGCCCGGATGGCAATCCTGGCAGGCGCAAAGTTCGTTGTAGGTCCAATTTGTGACAACGAAATGATCAAGATGTGTCAAACATATGATGTGCCTTGCATTCCCGGCGCCTTTACCCCAACCGAGATTATGCGGGCCTGGCAGGCGGGAGCAGATTTTATTAAGATTTTTCCGGCTACCAAGTTAGGGCCGTCGTTCATTAAAGATGTGAAGGGTCCCATGCCCCAGGTGCGCTTAACACCAACGGGCGGGATTGATCTAGATAACGCTAGGGATTTTATTAAAGCGGGAGCAAGCTTTGTTGGCGCAGGCAGTTCTTTGGTGAACAAGAAGCTAATCGCAGAAAAGAAGTGGGACGAGCTCACTGAACTTGCTGCACGCTTTATTGACACTGTAAACTGGTAGGTGTTTGTCTAGATTATCTGAAATGAGGTAGATTTTGATGAAAGACTTGTTTGATATCAGGGATCAGGTCGCGGTGCTTACTGGAGCAGCCGGCATCCTTTGCAGTGAGATGGCGGAAGCCCTGGCGGAAGCTGGTGCCAAAGTTGCACTCCTTGATCTAAATGAGCAGAAAGCTCAGGAGATAGCCGAACGGATCAACGGGCGAGGCGGCACAGCCCTTGCGGTTCCAGTTGACGTTTTAGACAAGAGTTCCTTAGAGGAAGCTCGGGATCGGGTAATATCTGAGTTTCAGCAGGTTGATATCCTGATCAATGGCGCAGGCGGCAACAAGAAAGAAGCAACAGCTGATGACGAACGGAGTTTCTTTGATATTCCGCCAGAGGCCATCCAATGGGTCTTCAATCTAAACTTTATAGGCACCGTCCTGGCTACGCAAGTCTTCGGCAAGCTTATGGCGGACCAAGGAAGCGGGGTAGTCATCAACATTTCTTCTATGGCAGCCCTTACTCCCTTAACCAGGACTGTCTCCTATTCCGCAGCCAAGGCCGCGGTCAGCAACTTCACGCAATGGATGGCAGTTCACTTCAACCATGAGTATTCTCCCAACATCAGGGTCAATGCTATCGCACCAGGATTTTTCCTAACGGAGCAGAATACATTTCTCCTGATTGATGAAGCTACAGGTGGTCACACGCCGCGCGGAAAGTCTATTATTGATAACACACCCATGAAACGCTACGGTACGCCCGATGAACTGATTGGTGCCGTGATCTGGCTGGCTTCTGACGGCGCTAAGTTTGTTAACGGTGCGGTTATTCCGATTGACGGTGGTTTTTCCGCATTCTCTGGTGTTTAATACAGGATATTTTCAGTTTGGCGGTGGATTTAATTGAACGTAATTGGACTGGAAGTGAGCACTTCAGCCGCTAAGAGCATTCTTTTCTCACTGGAAGAGGGCGTCATTGACGGGCACACTGTGAGGTATGACAGCAGTGTGTCCGACATGTCGACTCTAGTGCCGCAAGGAGTGGTTGCCGCGGCCAAGCGGGCGGTTTGGGAGCTTGTCAAAAAAACAGATCGGAAGATAACGGCTATTGGCCTAGGCGGAGTATGGCACAGCCTCCTTTTGCTCGACGCTAAACGGGAACCGCTGGGCCCAATTTATACCTGGGCCGACGTCAGCGCGGGCCCGAGTGTAGATGCGGTTAAGCAGGACCGAGATTTTGTGCTCGAGACCTATCGTAAGACCGGGTGTATGGTCCATGCGATTTATCCCCTCTGGAAATACTTCCATCTGCAAANAACGAAGCCTGAGCTNATCGGACAAACGAAGCACATTTCTTCCCAGATTGAGTATCTCTTCCAAGAATTAACCGGAGAAAGGGCGGTGTCTAAGTGCATTGCCTCCGGAACCGGATTTTTTAATATCCATACTCTGGACTGGGATGACCAACTTTTGGATTTTGCTGGGCTAAGTCCTGATTCCTTTTCCGAACTGAAAGAGGGGCCCTATGTGGGCAGCCTCAGGACTTCAGTCGCGGAAGAACTGGGTCTGCCTGCAGGCATTCCGGTTACATGCGGGTTTGCAGACGGGGCCATGAACCAAGTGGGAATCGGCGGAGATAGACCGGGCATCATGTCTTTTTCGGTAGGTACCAGTGCGGCCATTCGCATGATCTCCGCAACGCCTGTAATTCCAGAAACCCCTTCTACCTGGTGTTACTACCTGTATGGCGGTAAACGCCTTGTTGGCGCGGCAACCCAGGGTGCCTGCAATTGTGTGGACTGGTTCTTAGAAAACCTGCCGGCACAGGTGGGCACTTACGACTCTCTGGAGAAACTCGCCTGGGGAAGGAGTATCGAGGATGCTCCCTTTTTTCTGCCCTTTATATATGGAGAGAGATGCCCAGGCTGGCAAGATCGGCGTCTGGGATCGTTTAGGGACGTTAAAGCAACCCATAGCTTGGGCGATTTTTACCTGGCGATTTTGGAAGGTGTTCTGTTTAATGTCTATCACTGTTACAAGCTTCTCACTGAGATCAGCCAGGAACCTAAAGAGATTCTGATCTCCGGAGGAATCATGAACTCTCAGCTCTGGCTGCAGATGGCAGCAGACATTTTTGGCCGGACTTTAAAGACCACTGGCGTCAAGGATGCTTCAACGGTTGGGGCAGCTGTTGTTGCGCTCCAAGCTATTGGCCGCTTGAAGGCGGGGCAAGGTTATGAACCTGAAAGCGTGATTGGCACTCCGCCGCCTTCAATTAAGGCAGCCGTCTTTGAACAGCGTTTTCAGCGTTACTTGGAGCTGTATGCACAGTCTTCAACCGAATAGAACTTAGAGGTGGTGTTTTTCATGGCAAGCCGTTTCCTGACAGAAGGTCCGATCACCCTCGAAACAGTCCAAAGGGAACTGAGTTCGTGGCTGGAGGAATATGAGAAACCGTTAAATAAAGTGCTCCTGGTTCCACCAGACGGCACCCGGGCCCACAGTATGGCCGGGCCTATCACGAACATGCTCTACCATATGCTGCAGCCGGCNGAGGTTAAGATTCTGCCGGCTTTAGGAACGCATACGCCCATGACCTTGGAGGAAAAGCAAAGGATTTTTGGTGCGGATGTGCCGGCTGAAGTTTACCTGGATCACAACTGGCGAACTGATGTAAAAACGGTGGGGGTTGTCCCAGGCAGCTATATCAAAGAAATCTCCGGCGGACAGCTGGACTACCAGGTTACGGTGGAAGTAAACCGGGAAATTACAGATGGAAACTATGATCTGATTCTTTCCATCGGACAAGTCGTTCCTCATGAGGTTGTCGGCATGGCCAACTATACTAAGAACATTGTGGTAGGCTGCGGCGGCAAGGACATTATTGATAAGTCCCATTTCCTAGGTGCGGTTTATGGCATGGAGCGCATGATGGGCCGAGACTATTCGCCGGTTCGGCAGATGTTTGACTATGCCGAGGAGAACTTTTTACGTAACTTGCCCCTCTACTATATTTTGACTGTGACAGAAACCCGGGAGCAAGTTACCACCCTGCAGGGATTATTCGTCGGTAAGGAGCGGGAAGTATTTAGCCAGGCTGTGGCCAAGAGCCAGGCCTGCAATCTGGACTTGCTGGAAGAACCCTTCAAAAAGGTCATCGTGTACTTGGATCCAAGGGAGTTTCGCAGCACCTGGCTCGGAAACAAATCCGTGTACCGGACTCGGATGGCCATGGCCGACGATGGCGAGCTAATTATTGTGGCCCCGGGCGTGCACAGTTTTGGAGAAGATCCAGAGATCGATCGCCTGATTCGCGCATTTGGCTACAAGACTACCCCCGAGATTCTTCAGGCTGTGGAAACCACTGCAGAACTGGCTGAAAACCTTTCAGTGGCAGCTCACCTTATTCACGGGTCTTCCGAGAACAGATTTAAGATCACCTATGCAGTTCAGCACTTGTCTGAGGAGGAAATTCGGGGAGTAAACTATAATTATCTTCCCTTGGCCGAAGCAATGCAGCGCTACAAGATTGAGGAACTAAAAGAGGGTTTTAATACCATTGATGGCGAAGAGATCTTCTATATTAGCAATCCTGCCCTGGGCCTGTGGGCTTTAGAAAGGGACTTTAGCTAGACTAGGGAACTGTTGGACTGAGCAAAGGAAGGGCGGGTTAAGGGGTGCATGGTAAGATGTCAAAAGCAGATATTGGTTTAGTGGGTTTGGCTGTAATGGGTGAAAACCTGGTGATGAATATGGAGAGCAAGGGTTTTTCCGTTGCAGTCTACAACCGCACAGTTGAAAAAGTAACAGCCTTCGTAGAAGGCCGGGCCAAGGGTAAGAATATTAGCGGGGCAATGTCCTTGGAAGAGTTGGTGAACAGTCTAAAAAAGCCTCGTAAAGTAATGCTGATGGTCAAAGCCGGAAAACCGGTGGACAACCTGATTGACCAGCTGATTCCCCTCCTTGATCAGGGCGATATTATTATTGACGGCGGCAATTCATATTTTCGTGATACCATACGCCGAACCAAGCAGGTGGAAGCGGAAGGTCTGCTCTATGTGGGATGCGGTGTCTCCGGCGGCGAAGAAGGCGCTCTCCATGGACCAAGCCTGATGCCAGGCGGGTCAGCCGATGCCTGGCCCCATATTCAGCCGATTTTTCAAGCTGTTGCGGCAAAAGTGGAAGACGGCAGCCCCTGCTGTGACTGGGTAGGTCCAGATGGTGCCGGCCATTTTGTCAAAATGGTTCATAACGGAATTGAATACGGTGATATGCAGCTGATCTGCGAAGCCTACCATCTCCTCAAGAGTCTCTTAGGCCTCTCTCCCGCTGAAATGCACGAGATCTTCAGGGAGTGGAACAAGGGTGACCTGGACAGCTATCTGATAGAAATAACAGCGGATATCTTAGCTTATCAAGATGAAGACGGGAGTCCGCTGGTCGAGAAAATCCTTGATTCAGCCGGGCAAAAAGGAACAGGTATGTGGACCGCCATTTCTTCCCTGGAAGAGGGTGTTCCCCTCACCCTAATCGCGGAAGCAGTCTACTCACGCTGCCTCTCTGCCATGAAAGACGAGCGGGTGGCCGCCTCTCAGGTTCTGACAGGACCTCAGGCGAACTTCAGCGGAGATCGGGAAGCCTTTATAGAAGACATCAGGCAGGCGCTTTACGCCTCGAAGATTGTATCCTATGCCCAAGGCTATACCTTGCTGCGGGCTGCCGCGGAAAGCTGCGGCTGGGACTTGAATTATGGCGACATTGCCTTAATGTGGCGGGGAGGTTGTATCATTCGTTCCGCATTTCTAGGCGATATCAAAAAGGCCTTTGATCAAAATCACGGGCTTGCCAACTTGCTCTTAGATCCTTTCTTTAAGGATAAGGTCACTGCAGCCCAGGAGAGCTGGCGCAGGGTATGTGCGGCCGCGATGCTCAACGGCATTCCTGTTCCGGCCTTTACCTCAGCCCTCAGTTACTACGACGGCTATCGGACTGACAGGCTCCCGGCCAATTTACTCCAGGCCCAGCGGGACTACTTTGGAGCCCATACCTATGAACGGCTCGACAAAGCACGGGGAGAGTTTTTTCATACCAACTGGACAGGCAAGGGAGGAACCACCTCTTCCTCACACTATAACGCATAATACCCTCCAGGCAAGGGACGGGCCCTCTCTTATGGACAGCATCTGTAAGAGAGGGCATTTTTTTGCCAAAAACGGGAAAAATAAGCAGGATCGAAAGAACCGATAAGGGTGATGATATGGCTTGGGATGGATGGCCCTTGGCGCGGGTTGTGATCTTGTTTACCTCTTTTGGCTTCCTGCTAGTCTTTGTTCAAGTTACACTGATGCACTACCGGCAAAACTTCCGAACCTGGTCCCAGTGGGTTCCTGTGGTCAGTCTGCCATTTATGGCTCTGTGGGCCCTTCTTTTGAGCCTGCAAAACCTGGACTGGATTCGGACCGTCTTTATTGTCCTTTGCGTGCTTGAGGCTATAGGGGGGCTTTACGGCGCCTACCTGCATCTGCGGGGAGTAGGCCGGAGGGTGGACGGCTATCGTCTGCACAACTTTTTGGTAGGCCCGCCTGTGATGTTGCCTTTCTTAATTTCTGCCACGAGCGTCCTGGCGCTCCTGGCTGTCTATTGGAGTTGAGGCTGTGGAGAGCATGTATCCCGGTTATAATGTCTTAGACTTGCAGGATGAATGGGATCCCCACACCCGGGAAATTGTGAACAGGCGGCTCGGGCCCTTTACATTCAAACTGTTATCCCCTTGGGAGCAGGCAATGATCAAAGCTGTGGCTGAGCATCTGATCTGCGATGGGCGGGAGGAGATCCTGGAGTGGGTGGCCTTCCATGTAGATGAACAGCTGGCCAAACCTTTTGGAGAAGCGCAGCGCAAGCCCGGGGTTCCTCCGCAGAAAGAATTAGTCCGCCGTGGACTCAAAGCTTTGGATCTCTGGGCTAAGAAACACTTTTCCGAAGCATTCCTCAAGCTGGATGCAAGCCGGCAACTGCAGTTGATCAGCTCATTCCAGCAAGGTTCATTCCACAAGGACACGGGCTGGGAGACGGATGTCCAAAAGGAGTTCTTTAAGAAGGTGCTGGGCCTGGTGACTGAGGCCTACTATTCCCATCCCTGGGTTTGGTCAGAAATCGGCTACGGGGGTCCGGCCTACCCTAGAGGCTATGTCCGGATCGAACTTGGCATTACAGATCCCTGGGAGCCGAGGAGGGTTGGAACGAATGAAGGATCGTAAGTTTGGCAAGGAAGAAGTGGATGTTGCGGTAGTCGGTTTAGGTGCCGCCGGAAGCGTTCTCCTCTGCGACCTGGCCGAAGCGGGCCTGAGGGTTGTAGGCATCGAAGCGGGGCCGTTTTGGGATCCGCAAAATGACTTTGCCAGCGATGAGCTGCACGCAAAGACATTGGCCTGGAATGACACCCGGCTGTCAACTGGTCAGGATCCGCTCCAGCTCGGATCGAATAATTCCGGCCGGGGGGTGGGGGGAGGAACAGTCCACTTCACAGGAGTCTTTTATCGCTTCCATCCCAGCGACTTCAAAGTGCGCACCTTGGACGGCGTGGCAGAGGACTGGCCGATCAGCTATGCAGACTTGGAACCTTTTTATGCCAAGATCGAACAGGATATTAAAGTCAGCGGACCTCGGGAGTTTCCCTGGGGGGCCTTCCATGGCCCCTATCCTTATCCTGAACGGGAACCCATTAGCGGGAATGCCCAGGTCTTTCGCAAGGGCTGCGAAGCTCTGGGCATTAAAAGCACAGTTGCCCCCTTGGCGATTCTTTCCGCCCCCTACGCAGGGCGTCCGCCCTGCACCAATCGGGGGTTCTGCAATCAGGGCTGTATGCCGAACGCTAAGTTTTCCACCCTGATCCACCACATTCCCAGGGCGTTGAAGGCCGGGGCTGAAGTGCTCAGTGACTGTATGGCAACCCGCATTCTAGTGAACAAAGGGGGTTTGGTCACAGGTGTGGAGTTCAACCATAACGGCAGGAACTATCAGCAGAAGGCAAAGATAGTAGTTCTCTCGGCCTTTGTGATAGAAACCCCCAGGCTGCTCTTAAACTCAGCCTGTTCGCAGTTTCCTGACGGCTTAGCTAACAGCAGCGGCCTAGTGGGAAAATACATTATGCCCCACAGCGGCCACGATGTCTATGCCAGATTTGAAGAGGAGATCAGGCTTTATAAGGGGACGCCGGTATTGGCGGTCAGCCAGGATTTTTACGAGACAGATCAAAGCAGGGGATTTGTGCGGGGATACTCCCTTAACGCACACGGCAGCCGGCCGGTGGGCTTAGCCCGTCTAGCGGCGCTGAACGCAGGAATTTGGGGAAAGCAACTGCGGGAGCTGATGCTGGAGTGGAATCATTACGCCCGGATCACTCTGGTTGGTGAGGTGCTGCCCGCGCTTTCCAACTGTGTCACCCTCAGTGACGAGAAGGACGAGTACGGTCTGCCCCGGGCCCAAGTTAGCTTCAGCTACGGGGAGAACGACAGGAAACTGATTGCCCACGGCATCGAAAAGTGCAAGGAGATCTTGACAGCTGCAGGGGGCCAGCCTGCCTTGGTTATTCCTGACTCAGCCCATCTGATGGGCGGCTGCCGCATGGGAAATGATCCGCAGACATCTGTTGTTAACCGCTTTTGCCAAAGCCATGACATACCCAACCTTTATATTTGTGATGCCAGCGTGTTCGTTACATCTGGAGGGGCCAATCCTACAGAAACGGTGATGGCCATCGCTTCCCGTACTGCCGGGCACATTGCTAGTCTTGCCTAACTGCGAACCTAAGCCTTCTAAAAGTTTCTGCCAAGTTTTCGTGCTGCACCTTGGTTGCGTCAAACTTGAGGAGCCTAAAGGTGAGCTGAATGAAAAACCCGAGCAAAAGTGCGCTCAGGGCTGTGCCGATACCTACCATGCCCCCTAGTTTCCAGCCGCAGAGCAGGGCAAAAGTCTCAAGGGCGCCGCGGCAGACTCCGATAGGCAGCCCAGTGAGGCGGGTCAGGGCGACCATTAGGCTGTCCCGGGGTCCGGCACCGAATGCAGAATCGATGTAGAAATAGGAGCCCAGGGAGATAACCCAGAGCCCTGCCAGCAACATGCCCACCCCTGCCATCAGGCTTTGGGCCTCCGGCAGGATGGAAGCGGTCAAAATCAAATCTAAAAACAAACCTATAACTACCATATTTGCGATGGTTCCCAGGCCGACTTTTTCCTTGCAGAGCAGTGTCAAAAGCAAAACCCCGAGGCCTACGGCGATGGAGGCTGTTCCCACACTTATGCCTAAAGTTTTCGCAACACCTACATGGAAAGTATCCCAGGGTGCATACCCGATTTGCGCATTGAGCGTCAGGGAGATGCCCAGGGCGAAAAGGAACAGCCCCCAAATAAGTTTTGCCAGCCTCCGGCAAAAAGAACTCATCAGTCCATAACCTGGCGCGGATCGAGAGCATCCCGCAGTCCGTCGCCAACGAAGTTAATGCTCAACACTACCACAAAGATGGCGATGCCTGGAGGCAGCCACATCCAGGGCATCGTCGCCAGGATATGGAGCGGTCTGGCCCGATTGAGCATATTTCCCCAAGACGGCGCAGGAGGAGGAACGCCAAGGCCTAAAAAGCTTAAACCGGCCTCCGATAAAATCGCAGATGCCACCCCAAGGGTTGCCGATACCAAAAGCGGCGAAACCGCGTTGGGCAGAATATGGCGAAACATGACACGGGCTGGACCTGCACCAATTGTGGCCGCTGCCAGCGAAAAGTCGGTGTGCTTCAGTTTCAGAAACTCCGCCCGCAGCAGCCTGGCCGGACCTGGCCAGGATAAGACACCCAGGATAATCATGGTGTTATAAATCGACGGGCCAAAGATCGCGGAGATGGTAATTGCCAGAATCATAAAAGGAAAGCTGTAGAAAACATCGGCAATCCGCATGATAACTGTATCTACCATGCCGCCGAAAAACCCGGCTAATGCCCCTAGGATTACGCCGATTCCCAAAGAAATTCCGACAGAGACCAAACCGACTGTAAGTGAAATCCGCCCTCCATAGATGGTGCGGGCCAATACATCGCGTCCCATATCGTCCGTCCCGAAGAGGTGCTCCCGGGATGGGGGCAGGTTGCGATTGCGCAAATTAGAGCGGTTGGGATCGTAATCGGTCAAAAAGGGTGCAAAGATTGACAGGAGCACAAAAAAGATCAGGACAGCCATGCCAAAGACCGCCAGTTTGCTGCGGCGAAACCGCCTCCAGACTTTTTTGGATTGAGAAATCTGTTCCATATATGTTCCCCTCACTCATACCTAATGCGTGGATCTGCAAAGGCATAGGATACGTCAGCAATAATGCTGCCTAAGAAGATCAAGACTGCAAACATGAGGTTAATCCCCATTATGACTGGATAGTTGCGTTCGTTGACAGCCTGAATGGCCAGTGAACCAAGGCCCGGCCAGGTAAAAATGTTCTCCACAATTACTGCACCCGAAAAAATGCTCGGAAGCATAAAGCCCATTAAGGTTAGAATGGGCAGGAGGGCGTTGCGGAGAGCATGCTTGTAGATGACGATCTTCTCCCGCAGGCCCTTGGCCCGGGCGGTGCGCAGATAATCTTCGTTCAGCACTTCTAAGAGACTGGCCCGCATGTACCGGGCTACACTGGCAATGCTGCCGAGTCCCAGGGTTAGGGCGGGCAGAAGCAGGTAGCGCACATAACCTATGAAAGTGTGGGCTTCCCCCGCCATAAAGAAGCCGCCTGCCGGTAAGACATTGAGCTTGAGGGCAAATACATAGAGCAATGTCAGCCCGAAGAAAAAGCTGGGGATTGAGATGCCCACGAAGGCAAAAAACGTGATTACATAGTCAAATATGGAATATTGGTAGCGGGCCGAAAGTATGCCCACGGGAATTCCGATTCCCCAGCCCAGGATGATCGATGACAGGGAGAGAATGATTGTGGCAGGCATCCTTTCCCCAATTAACGTAACCACAGGCCTTCTGGCCGAATCAAAAGAGAGGCCCAGATCTAGGCGGACTACCCTCCCCAGCCACTTTACATACTGTACAATAAAGGGCTGATCCAGCCCGAGCTGTGCTTCTCTCTGAGCGATCACAGAGGTATCAAGTTCAGGTACGCCGCGCAAGTGTGTGACGGGACTTCCAGGTGCAATGGTAATAATCAGATACAATAAAAAGGTAAATCCCAGCAAAACCGGGATCCCCTGCAGAAGAATCCTTCTAACAATATACCTCCACATGCAACCACCTTCCGAGCGTGGAATGGAACAGCAGAGACTGCTGTTCCATTCCTATCCTTATGATCAGTCTTCCAGCCAAATTGTAGTGAGCAGCTGCCGGCCTACCAGTGGTCCATAGGGGCCTGGATCAGCATCAATGCCTTTGACCCGTTCGTTAATGGCACCGATTGAGACGCCATAGTTCAGGAACATTGTGGGCAGCTCATAGTTGATCAGCCTTTGCCACTCGGCGTAGATTTCTTTCCGCTTTTCAATGTCCGTTTCCAGACGCCCCTGTTCGATGAGGCGGTCAGATTCGTCATTGAAGAATCCAGGATCATTCCACAGGGAGGTAGAATGCCAAATGCCGTAAGGATCAGGATCTACTGCTAAGCTCCAGCTCATGGTAAAAGTATCAAACTCCCTGGCGTCAACGCGATCGACTGCCGCGCTGAACTCCATAAACATCAAGTTCACTTTGATACCCAGATCTTCCATGTTTTGCTGGAAGAGGAGGGCCATTTGCTCTGTGAGGCGACTTCCCTCAGGTACTAGGAACTCAAACTCCAGCTTTTCACCATCTTTTTCCAGAATGCCGTCTGCACCCGGTTTCCAGCCGGCCTCTGCTAAGAGCTGTGCAGCAAGTTCAGGATCATAGGGGTAGGGGTTGATCCCTTCATCCGTGTAGGCCCAGGATGCCTGGGGCATCGGTGCATTGGCCACAATGCCAAATCCTTCGCGGATTAGGTCAACATAGAGTTCACGGTCAAAGCCGTGGGTGATGGCCTGGCGGACCCGGGCATCGTCAAAGCGTGCCTGGCGCATGTTAAAGGCGATGTAACTGTAACTGAGGGCCTCATAAACATAGAGATCGATGTGATCCATTTCGCTCACTTGGAGGAATTGGTCTGGAGCGATCTCAATAAAGTCGATGCGGTTTTGCTGCAGGAAAATGGGGATTGTATCCTGCGAAACCTTTTGGAACACCAGGGTATCAATATTCGGCCTTCCGAAGAAATAGTCTTCATTGGCCTCTAACGTGACGTGCTGGTCTGTGAGGAACTCAACAAACTTGAAAGGTCCGCTGCCAATTGGATTCAGGTTAAAGTCCGCTGTCTCCAGCTCGCCTACCGGTATATCTGCCAGCAGATGCGAGGGCAAAATCCCGTAACCGAACGACACCAGGAGAGGGGCATGGGGTCTGATGGTCTTGAATCTAATCGTATAGTCATCGATGACTTCAATGCCCGGCACAGTGTCGGCGGTGCCTTCCTTATATTCCTGGGCGCCTTCAAGCATGTTGAAGTTGCCGTAGCGGACGCCTGTGTATTCAGGGTGCAGAATTGTCATATAGGTATAGGCAACGTCTTTGGCGGTGAGCTCCACGCCGTCGTGGAACTTAATTCCTTCGTGCAGATAGAAGGTGATTTCCATGCCGTCTTCCGAAATTTCCCAGGACTTGGCTACTTTAGGCTGGGGCTGCAGATTGGCATCCACTTCGATCAGCCCATCGTAAACAACATCAATGATGTAAGCGTCATAGGACTCGGTGTACAACACGGGGTTAAACATACCGCGGGGGTTGATTGTTGTCCCGTAGCGGAAGGTTCCGCCCTGGACGGGTACTTCCTGGGCCGAGACCAGGACCGACAGACTCAACACTAACAACAGCACAATTACCAGTCGCTTCTTCAAAAGTTCATCCTCCCTTAACTTNTATTTGCCTGATTATTCTGTGCAGATACGGGAAATCCTGCCTTTAATTGTCAAAGAAAGGATGTGTATCCGGCATCACTCAGGAAATATGCACTCTTGATTCTGTGTAAATATGCAAAGTCCTTCTATGAATTTACATTTAACTTGAGCTTAGAGAAAAAGAAACGTTGAGAGAAGGGCCCAGGAAAGAGGGGTTCTTCTTTGCTTTGTGGAAAGTCTACGCGGATATTTTAACGGCAGGTCGGAGGGATATAATTGCTCGGAATTAAGAATGTAAAGGTCGAGACCATCGCTGACGGCACGATTGAAGCAGGCGGCATTGTGATTCGGGACGGAAAAATAGCTGAAGTTGGAAGGGAAGTCGATTTGTCGGGCTGTGCAAGAGTGATTGATGGCAGGGGAAGGGTGGTCACACCTGGACTGATTGACGCCCACACCCATGTGGGCTTGTCAGAAAGCGGAGTTGGCAGCGCAGGACGGGACACTAATGAAGATACCCATCCGCTTACGCCGGGTTTGAGTGTGCGTGACGGTATTAATATGCAGGATCAAGCCTTCGAGAGCTTTAGAAGAGCGGGCATTACCGCGGCCGGGGTGTTTCCGGGCAGCGGCAATATCCTGGGAGGCACAGCTCTAGCCCTAAAGTGCAGAGGCATGATCGTAGATGAAGCAGTGCTGAAAGATCCCGTCGGCATGAAAGCTGCCCTGGGGGAGAATCCCAAAGCCTGCTACGGTGCGAGGCAGCAGTCTCCTGCCACCAGAATGGGCAGTGCCGCCCTCTTGCGGGGGGCGCTGCAGCGGGCCGAGGATTATTTGGCAAAAGTGAGCCTTGGCAAAGGTGAAGTGCCGGGTGATCGGGACGGGATCAGAGAAGCGCTAGTGCCTGTTATTAAGGGGGAACAGCCCTTAATCATCCACGCTCACCGGCATGATGACATCTTGACAGCCCTGCGCATCTGTGGAGAATTTGGCATTAAGTGCATGTTGCATCATGTTACAGATGGACATCTGGTGAAGGACATTATCAAACGGGAGAAGATTAGTTGTGCAGTAGGACCCACTTTGCACTACGGATCTAAACTTGAAAACAAGGACCGTGATTTTCGCACCCCAGTAGTCTTCCACCGGGAGGGTATCCCTTTCTGTCTGATCACAGATCATCCTGTAGTGGACGGGAGAAACCTGCTCTTAACTGCAAGTATTGCCACCCAGTGGGGGCTGCCGGATCAGGCCGCTTTGCGGGCGGTTACCCTCTCTGCCGCAGAGCACCTAGGCATCGAGGACAGGGTCGGATCCATAGCAATCGGCAAGGATGCAGATCTGGTCCTCTGGTCAGCAAATCCTTTGGAGTTTACGACCTTTGCAGACATGACCATCATTGACGGGGAAATTGTTTACGAAAGGGGAGTACTCTGATTATGCTAGTTGTCAAAGGCGCCAAAATCTATCCGGTCACAGGTGAAGTATTGGAAGATGGAATGATGCGCATTGATGCCCAGGGGAAAATCAGCCAGATCGGCCGCAGCATCCCGCTAGAAGTGGGGGATCAGGTCTTGGATTTTACCGGCAAGGTTATCATACCGGGTCTGGTTGATGCCCATACCCATGTGGGGATGTGGGGGGATGGGGAGGGAAGAGCCGGCTATGACGGGAACGAATCTGTCAGATCAATCACCGGTGAGGTAAGGGCCCTTGATGCAGTAAATCCCCGGCAAATCAGCTTCACCGGAGCGCGAGAAGGGGGCATTACCACAGTTCAGATCCTGCCCGGATCGGGAAATCCCATTGGAGGTTTGGGCTTGGCCTGCAAGACCTGGGGCAGCGTGATCGATGAGATGCTTGTCAAAAACCCTAGCGGACTTAAGGGTGCAACTGGTGAAAACCCTAAAAGGGCCCATGGTCAGGCCCAAAAACAGGCGCCAGCCACGCGCATGGCTGTAGCGTCTATGATCAGAACGTACTTTGAAGATGCTAAAGTCTACGGCGAGAAGAAAGAACAGGCACAGGCAGAGGGAAGACCCTTCGAGACAGATCTGAACTTAGAGTCGGGCCTGATGGTGCTGGCGAAGCAGATACCCTTTAGGGTGCACGCCCACCGGCACGATGATATAGTGACCGCGATTCGCATCTGCGAAGAGTTTGACATCGATTACACCATAGAACACTGCACTGACGGACATTTGATTGCCGAATACCTGGGCCGCAAACAGATAACTGCCATGGTGGGCCCGGGCCTGTCAGCCAGCGGTAAGGTAGAGACCGCAGCCATGACCGATGAAAACCCCGCTATCCTGGCCAGACACGGAGTTAAGGTTTGCCTGATGACAGATCATCCCTTCCTAAATTGCCGTTACTTCTTACAATATGCAGCGATTGCCCACAAGCACGGTCTGTCCTTTGCCGACACTCTGCAAGCGATCACTATTAATCCTGCTCAGGCCTTGGGCATTGAGGATCGGGTCGGTTCACTGGAGGCGGGCAAGGATGCAGACTTCGTGGTGCTCGGCGGTGAGCCTTTCAGTTATAAGGGAGCGGTACTGGAGACCTATATAGAAGGGCGGCTGGTTTGGCAGAGGGAAATCTATTAAGACTCTCCCCCGGGGGCCAGGCATTATGTGTGAATGTTTTCATTACTTTCCGGTACAAAACAGGGAATTGCAGATCCAAGGCGAAGATATTGGTATGATTATGAAGAAATGAAGAAAAGGGGTTGTCATACGTGGCTTTAGAAGTACGCGATCATCTACGGGAGTCCGAAGAGAGAATTGAGGAGCTTGAAGGGCAATTGGCTGCACAAAGACGCCTGCTTAGAACCATTATTGACAACCTGCCGATGGCAATTTACGCCAAAGACGCGGAAGGTCGGAAAATCCTGGCTAACAGAGTCGACCTGGATAATAATGGGGTGAAAGATGAAGGGGAAGTGCTGGGGAAAACGGACTTTGACTTCTTTCCTAAGCATATTGCAGAGCAGTTTGCCCGGGACGATGCTACAGTTCTCAAACAGGGACAGTCCATTGTCGATCGGGAAGAGCTTCTGGCGGAAAGCAATGGCGACGAGAGCTGGCTGCGCACTTCAAAGCTGCCCCTCTTAGGCGATGGCGGAGAGATCCTTGGCCTAGTGGGCTTTGGACAGGATATCAGCCTAGAAAAACGGCTGGAGAGAGAAAACATGGAGGCTGCTGCTAAGATTAAGGAGCAGCAGCAGATGATTGAAGGAATGATGGCTGATCTGGCGGCGATTCCAGAGAAGATTGCAGATCTGGTCAACGGCATAACCTACGTAGCCAGGCAGACCAAGATGGTTTCCATCAACGCAACTATAGAAGCCGCCCGGGTTGGAGATTTGGGCCGGGGCTTTCAGGTAGTGGCGGAGGAAGTAGCCCAGCTCTCCGATCGTTCCAGCCAAGCTGCCCACCAGGTCCGTGAGGCAATCGATGAGGTAGAATCGTTGGTGGAGAAGATTCTGGACGTGTGGAGAGAAGGCAACTTGTCCTAGGCGGCTGCCCTTTTGGGAGGGATCGACATGAAATTGGGAATTAGGGCAAAGCTGATTCTCGTGATCGGGGCAATGTTTGTGATCGGTGCCATTGTCAATACGGTCACCCCTATAGTCTTTTACAACCGGGCTTTGCATAACCAGCTAAACAGCCAGGCCGAGGAGTTGGCCCAGTTGGTGAAGGGTACCCATATCAGCAGCGGCCAGGCGTCGGCGGTAGCCGAGCAGATGCTGGAAGACCAGCTGCTTGGGGCATCTTATATCCTGGCGCAGCTGGTGGCATCCGGTCAGCTGGATCAGAGCGCAGTGCTGGATATTGTCAATTCAACTGCAATTGACGAGATCTACATAACAGATGAAGACGGCGTGACTATCTTTACAAACAACCTGGCCGCAATGGGATGGCGTTTTCCAGATGACCCTGCAGCCCAGGCCTATCCATTTCGCGCCTTGCTTAACTCCAGAGACGGCAAGGTGACCCAGGATCTTACTGTCCGTGACGTAGACGACCAGCTATTTAAGTTCGTTGGAGTGTCCCGCCCTGATCAGCCGGGGATCATCCAGGTTGGTGTAAGTGCTGAATCCCTCAATGAGATTATGAGCCGTATCGGCATGCAGGCCGTAATTGAACAGGTGGTGAGCAATGACGGAATCAGATACGCCTATGTTGTAGATCGGGAGGGAATGTATCTTTATCATCCTCAGAAGGAGAGTATAGGCCAAAAACACGAAGCAGCCGCCCAGTCCAATGTTTATGACTATCAGCTGGCTTTAGACGATGCGGGGAATGTCTTGTGGATCGGAATTGCCCTGGACGGATTTGCAGCCGCCCAGGCCGGAGCCCGCAATTCCACCCTGCTTTTGGCATTGGCCTTAATTGCCATTGTTGTTCTTCTAGTCTGGATCTGGTCGGGCACCTTTGCCAAGCGGATTCGGAGGCTGGTGGACCGGATCGGATCACTGGCAGCCGGAGACTTTACCGTTGAGATCGAAACCGGCAGCAATGATGAAATCGGCAGTGCTTTTCAAGCGCTAGAGCAGCTCAGGGTTGACGTAGGCAAAATGCTGGTCAACGTTTTGGGCACTTCGCGGAATCTGGCATCTGCCAGCGAAGAGCTGGCCAGTGCCACCGAAGAAACCAGTGCTTCCATTGAAGAGGTGGCCAGTACCTCTAATGAGTTTGCATCAACTGTGGAACAGATTAGCGATAATGCCGGTGTGATGTCCTCTGCAGTGCAGGGTATTGCCGACCGTGCAGGTGATGGCGAGAAGGCGATCGCAGATTCTGTGACGAAAACTGCAGAACTGAGGCAGACCATTGGTGAACTGGCAGAATCGGTTCACGGCTTAGGAGAGCGTTCCCGGGAAGTGGGAACCATCGTTGAGCTGATCTCGCAAATTGCTGACCAGACCAATCTGTTGGCCCTAAATGCAGCGATTGAAGCGGCCCGGGCAGGGGAACACGGGCGCGGGTTTGCAGTGGTCGCAGAGGAAGTCCGTGCTTTAGCGGAACAGTCAGCCCAGGCCGCCGGCCAAATCTTTGAGCTGATCACTGCAATTCAAAGAGAGGCTGACTCAGCGGTGAGGGGCATCTCGGAAAGTGCCGCCCAGGCAGACTTAAATGCCCAGGTGGTTCAGGAAAGCGGCGGAGTGCTGCAGGAAATCCTCGCCGCCATGAACTCCATCCTCGCAGAGGTCACCAGGGTTTCAAGCGGTACCTTAGATTTGCGTTCCGGCAGTGAGCAATTAGCTGCAGCCACTGAAGAGCAATCTGCCACAATGGCAGAAGTTGCAGTCTTGGCCGGCAGTTTAAGCGAAATGTCCACAACCTTGCAGCAATTAGTGGAAAACTTCAAGGTTTAGCGGATTAGTCCTTGTCATGCTCCCTTGTGGGTTTCACAGGGGAGCATTTTATTACATAAAATGTGGGGTGACTGAGATGAAGGTGCTTTTAACCGGGTTTGCTCCCTTTGGTGGGGAGAGCATTAATCCCGCCTGGGAAGCTGTGAAAAGGGCAGCTGTGGAAAAGATCGACGGTGTCACGGTGATAAAGAAGCTCCTGCCCACAGTTTTTGGGGAAGCGGTNAGGGAAGCGCTTGTAGCAATCGACGCCAGCAGGCCTGACTTGGTGATCGCGCTTGGACAGGCGGGCGGGAGGTGTGATATATCCATCGAAAGGGTGGCAATAAACATTAATGATGCCTCAATTCCGGACAATCAGGGCAATCAGCCCATAGATACGCCCGTAGTAGAAGGAGGGCCCGCAGCCTACTTTTCCACCCTGCCGATTAAGGCGATGGTGGAGGAGATTCGCAGGGCAGGTATCCCGGCCAGTGTCTCAAACAGTGCTGGAACATTTGTCTGTAATCATACTATGTATGGTATTTTGCACCACATTGCCCAAGCAAAGCTTGGCATCAGGGCAGGCTTCATTCATATTCCATACCTCCCTGAACAGGCGGTACATCACAAGGGGGCACCGTCTCTGGCTCTCCCGGACGTTGTACGTGCTCTAACAGCGGCAATTCAGGCCGCAGTCGGTACGTCATATGAATAAAAAGTAAAAAGTTTTTTAAATAAATTTGCATAGATAACGTTTTAGATCCGCTTCTGGTGCATATTTCAGTCTCCTTTCCCATGTTTTGACGAATACATAAAAACCGTATTATAATTAACCCCACACTTAAGGGACTATAGACTTAGGAAAGGAGATGCCATGAGTAAGAAGCAGATCGCCCAGGTTAGGGCAGTTGAACTAAGGAACAGAATTCAGGAATATCTTGATGTGAAGGGCACGATCCCTAAAGGCACGGCTCCAACGCAGCAAGAGAAGGCTGAGCAAAAGAAGAAGAGAATCCTTGCCCACTTGCAGGGTACAGAGGAAGACTGGAACGACTACAAGTGGCAGCTTAAGAATAGAATCTCGGATCTGGAGACGCTGCGTGAGCTGATATCTCTAGACGAAGCTGAGATCGAGGCTGTGCGCACGGTTGGCGAGAAATTCCGCTGGAGTGTCTCCCCTTATTATTTGTCATTGATTGATGATGACAACAAGTATGATCCGATTAAGCTTCAATCCATTCCTGTACTGGCTGAGCTGAATGAGGAAGGGTTTGCAGATCCCATGGCAGAGGAATACACCAATCCCGCCGGCGCAATAACCAGGCGCTATCCGGATCGGGTTATCATCAATGTTACAAATCAGTGTGCCATGTACTGCCGCCACTGCCAGAGAAGGAGAAATATTGGATCCAGTGATCTCCATACGTCAAGAAAACAGCTGCAGAAGTCCATCGATTACATTAAGGCTAATCCCGAGATCCGAGATGTCTTAATCACAGGCGGCGATGCCCTGCTGCTTTCCGATGCCGCCTTAGACTGGTTGTTAGGTGAGCTTGATGCGATTGAGTCTGTCGAGTTTATTCGCTTAGGTTCCCGGGTTTTGGTAACCATGCCCCAGCGGATTACAGACAACTTGGTCAGTATACTGAAGAAATATCCGCCCCTTTATATTAACACCCAGTTTAACCACCCCAAAGAGTTAACGCCGGAAGCCAAAGAGGCTTGCGACAAACTGGTTAACGCCGGGATTCCCCTAGGCAACCAGGCTGTCCTGCTCAATGGGATCAACAATGACAAGTATGTGATGAGGCTTCTCAACCAGGAGCTGCTCAAGTTTAGGGTGCGGCCCTACTACATTTTCCATGCCAAGCGCGTAATCGGCACAATGCACTTTAGAACTTCAATTGACGACGGCATTGAAATCATGGAGTACTTGCGGGGTTTTACCTCAGGCATGGCGATTCCAACCTACATTATCAATGCACCTCAAGGACATGGGAAAACTCCTCTTATGCCAGAGTACCTAATTTCCAGAGGCAAGGATCATGTCACAATCCGCACCTGGGAGGGCAGGGTGTTCGATGTACCGAATTCACCGACCCGCGACATCAAAGAGTTCATTTAAGAGAGTGGACGGCCTAAGCTAATCAGCTTAGGCTGTTCTGTATTTTATGGGGAAAAACATCGCCATTTAGAAACAACTTCTAGATTTGGGAGGGATTTTTGGACTAAAAGGAGAAATATATTAACCGTAACATTATCAAGTTTCAGATAAAAAAATAGAGGAGGAAACTGAAATGAAGAAGTTTATGTTGGTATTTTTGTCTCTCGCATTAGTCTTTTCAATCGTGTCCGCCCCTGCGGCGCTGGCAGCACCTTACAAAATTGGTGTTCTCGCTCCGGCCGTAACCCACGGCTGGGTAGCGGCTGTGGCCTATCAGGCTGAAGCACGCCTAAAAGAGTTGGGCGATGAAGTGGAGTACAGAATTCAAACCAGTTCCAACGCAGAGGAAATGACAGCGCAGCTCGACGACTTGATGACCTGGGGCGCTGAAGCCATCGTTGCTTTCCCTCAGTGGGAAGGGATGGAAGTCCCCATGGAGAGAGCACTGGATGCAGGCATCATCATTGTTAACTTTGATATCGTAATTGATTTAGAAGGCATCTATCGTGTCTCCGGTGACAACGAAGACATGGGTATCCAGGGAGCCCATTACATTGTAGAAAAAGTTGGCCCAGAGGCGACAGTTGTCATGCTTGAAGTGCCCACTTCCGGTTCCGTATCTGCCCTGCGCAAGAAGGGTTTCTTAGATACTGTTGCCGAGATTGCGCCTGAGCTGAATGTGCTCACCTATGCAACCCAGTTCACCAGAGAAGACGGACTGAAGGATTTTGCAGACATCTTGGTAAGCAACCCTAAGATCGATGCAGTCTACTCCATGGACGATGAGACCTCCCTCGGCGTACTGCAGGCGATCCGGGAGGCCGGCCGCACAGACATTAAGGTGATCACCGGCGGCGGCGGAATGCAGGAGTACTTCGAACTTATGCCTGAGAACGAAGACATCTGGATTCAGTCTGCTTTGTACAGTCCAGCCATGGTTCAAGATGCCGTGGACGTAGCTCTGCAGGTTCTCAAGGGTGAAGAGGTTGAGGAAGTAATCATCATTCCGACAACTATCGTTGACCGTGACAACTACGAGCAGTTCCTTGACGCCAATTCGCCATACTAAAGTCTAACAAAGCGGGAGGTGGCCTCAAGGCCACCTCCTTGTAATTGGATGTGATGTAATGATTGAGATGAAGAATATAACCAAGTCCTTCGGTACCAATCTGGTGTTAAAAAATGTTTCTATTGCACTTAAGGGCGGAGAGATCTGCGCCTTGATTGGAGAAAACGGAGCAGGCAAGTCAACCCTGATGAATATTTTAGGCGGAGTTCATCAAATGGATTCTGGTGAGATTTTTATTGATGGACAGCGTGTAAATTTCAATACGCCTGCCCAATCCCTAGGTGCCGGCATTGCCTTTATCCACCAGGAACTCAATCTAATTAACGACCTCCCTATCTTCGAGAACATGTTTATCGGGCGGGAGCTGAAGGACAAATGGGGACGACTTGACTTAAAAGGTATGTACAAGGCCACAGAGGAAATTTTTGCCCGTATGAACATCCAAATCGATCCCGGTACCATGGTGAGGGATTTGGATGCTTCTTATAAGCAGATTGTAGAAATCTGCAGAGCGATCATGATGGAGGCTTCGGTGATCATCATGGACGAACCCACCACGTCCCTGACGGAGCCCGAGATTAAACGTGTTTTTGAGATGATGAGAACGCTGCAGGAGCAAGGTGTAGGCATTATTTTTATTTCTCATAAACTAGGTGAGGTTATGGAGATCTGCCAGCGCTACTTTGTTCTCCGGGACGGGGAATTAGTGGCAGAAGGGGCTGTGGCAGATGTTACCACTGATGATCTGGCCCGCTTCATGGTGGGGCATGACATCGAAATAGATAGGCTCAGCCGCACTAAAAATCTGGGGAAAGAAATCCTCCGCTTAGAGAACTTTTCCCACGCCCGGGATTTCCGGCAGATTAATCTTTCTGTACGGGAAGGGGAGATTCTTGGAGTAACAGGCCTGCTTGGAGACGGCCGCAGCACCCTTTTTCAAACAGTCTTTGGAGCTGATCGGTGCATCTCAGGCAGGATGTTTCTGCGCGGCGAGGAAGTTAAAGTAACCAGTACTGAGCAAGCCCTGCAGCTGGGTATCGGTTATGTACCCCGCAATCGTAAGGAAAACGGCATTATTAAAGATATGAATGTTCTGGAAAACGCATCTATTGTCAGCTGGCCCCTCTTTGCCAAACGGGGTGTTGTTGATCGGGAGAGGCATGAGGAGATCTTCCGCGGTCAGCAGCAGGAGCTCGATATTGTTCTGCAGAGCTTTTCCGATGCCATTAACACGCTTTCCGGCGGAAACCAGCAAAAAGTTGTCCTGGCCAAATGGCTGGCCGCCGATCCTAAGCTGCTGATTTTAGACAATCCCACCCAGGGGGTTGATGTCGGGGCTAAGGAAGAAATCTATGGAACTATCTTAAAGCTGGCTGAACAGGGCATGGCCATAGTTGTCTTATCCAGTGAAGCCCAAGAGATCATTCGCATCTGTGATCGGGCCCTGGTAATGTACCACGGTGAGATTCAAGGAGAAGTCTCGGGCAGCGCCATGACCGAGCACGATATTATGAGGCTCGCTACGGGCGGAGTACTGGATGCAGGGTAGGGGGAGAGGCAAAATGCAAACAGCGAAAAGCAGTAAAGAGAGAAATATATTTAAAAGACTAATGGCCGCAAGGGCCGCCGATTCCCACGTCGGCATTGCACTGGTTTTGCTTTTACTGATAGTGGTGCAGACGCTGGTTTTAGGATTTGATTACGGATCCTTTGGCCAGTGGTTTAACGCCTGGTTTCGTAACTGGATCAATATTCTGAGGAATAACGCCGGTGTAGGCATTGTGGCCTTGGGTATGACCTTTGTGATTATTACAGGCGGCATTGACCTAGCCGTAGGCTCGACCCTGGTTGCCACCGGCGCGGTGATTATGACTTTGATCGATACCGGTGCAAATGGAGTCTTGGGGGGGCTGGGCATCACCGGGCTGCCGGCCTACTTTATTGCAATTGTGATTGGGCTTGTCATGGGCTATTTGCTGGGAAAAGGCATTGGACTTTTGATCACCAAGGGACGGATTGCACCCTTTATTGCCACACTCGGCGCCATGAAGATTTTTCGAAGCGTGACACAGCACTTTATGCAGGGTTACAACCCCCGGGTGCCCCGGGATTTTCTCAAGATCAGCAATGTGCAGATCGGCGGCTTAATGTTTATGCCCATCGTATACTGGGCAATTATTGCCATTGTGCTGCACTATATTTCCACACGCACCACCTTTGGGCGGCAAGTGATTGCAGTGGGCTCTAACGAGCGGGCGGCGCAGCTCTCGGGCGTGAACGTAAGCAGAGTGAAAACCAGAGTTTACTCGCTGATGGGAGTGTTGGTGGCCATTGCCGCAATCATTCAGGTGTCCCGCATCGGTTCTATGGACTATGCTAATGCCGGCAGCGGCATGGAGATGGATGCAATCGCCGCGGCAGTAGTGGGCGGCACCAGCATGGCCGGCGGCCGGGGCACCATCCTCGGCACCTTCATGGGTATGTTGATTATTGCTGTGATGAACAATCTGCTTAACCTTTTTGGTGTACCCCCATTTCTCAGGGAAGCCTTTAAAGGACTAATTGTTGTTCTAGCAGTGCTCTTGCAGAGAAAGCAGAGGGAATAGGGAGGGAGGAAGTATATGCTAAAAATTGGAATCATCGGCTGTGGAAAGATCGCCCAGGTGAGGCACATTCCTGAGTATTACGCACATGAGCAGGCAGAGATCGCAGCTTACTATGACAAGACCTTTGCCCGGGCCCAGGCTATGGCTGACAAATACGGCGGAAAGGCCTATGAGAGTCTGGCCGAACTGCTGGCGAACGAAGAGATCGATGCTGTAAGCGTCTGCATTGCCAATCATATGCATGCCGAGGTGACCATGGAGGCCCTTCAGGCTGGAAAACACGTGCTTTGTGAAAAGCCTATGGCAACCACAATGCAGGATGCGGAAGCCATGGTTGAAACGGCTGAACGTGTCGGCAAGCAGCTCGTCATAGGCCATAATCAGATTTTAGCTCCAGCCCACAGGAGGGCTAAGGAATTAATCGACCAGGGGCTGATAGGAGATATCCTCACCTTCAGAACTACCTTTGGGCACGGAGGTCCGGAAAGCTGGAGCATCGATCCGGGGCCGGGCACCTGGTTCTTTAAGAAAGATGCCGCAGTCTTTGGGGCCATGGCCGATCTGGGTGTGCACAAACTGTACCTGATCCGCTATCTGACGGACCAGAAGTTTCGTTCCGCTGNGGCCAAGTTTGCCACCTTGCATAAGCGNGATGCTTCTGACCAGCCCATCAAGGTNGAGGATAATGCGATCTGCATCTTTGAGATGGAAAACGGAATCATGGGCAGCATGACGGCAAGCTGGACCTATTATGGCGCTGAAGATAACAGCACAGTGCTTTATGGAACCAAGGGGATGTTAAAGATCTATGACGATCCAAACTACGCCATGGCAGCCACATTGCAAGACGGGGAGCGGATTTATTTCGACTTGGAAGGCATTCAAACCAATGAAAGCCAGACAAAGTCGGGAGTAATAGACGAGTTTATTGCCGCCGTCCTGGAAGGCAAGGAAACAGAACTTGCAGGCCGCACAGCCCTCGATTCTATGCGGGCGATCTTTGCAGCTTCTGAATCTGCCAAGCAGGGCCGGACGATATTTATTGAAAACTAGACTGGAAGCAAAAAAGCTGGAGGTGCCTTCTTATGAAGGGATCTCCAGCTTTTTTACGGTCTGCTGATTAGGTCAGTTTGTGGATAAAGAGTCCACTGAGCAGCTTGGGTTCAAACCAAGTGGATTTCGGCGGCATTACCTGATTTGAGTCGGCCACCTGTAAGATCTCGTCTATAGAGGTAGGGTACATGGAGAAGGCCACTTTCATATCAGTCTTGACCCTTCTCTCCAGCTCTCCGACGCCGCGTATTCCGCCCACAAACTCAATTCTCTCATCCCGGCGGGGGTCCTTAATATTGAGGATTGGCTCCAGTAGATGATCCTGCAAAATAGCGACATCCAGATCTTTAATTACATCTCCTGTGTTTGCCAGTTCTGGTTTGGGAGTCAGCTTGTACCAGGTATCTTCTAAGTACATGCCGTAGGTTTGTCTTTCCTGCGGTTCAAAGGGAGCGGAAGGGGCCGCATCTACTGTAAAGTTCTCCTTCACTTTGCTCAGAAACTCTTCCTCAGTATTCCCGTTTAAATCCACCACCAGGCGATTATAAGGCCAAATCTTCAGATCTGAAGCGGGGAAGATTACAGATAGGAAGAAGTTAAACTCGGCGGCAGGATCAGGATTTTGCTCCCGCATTTCCATGCCCACCCGGCAGGCTGCAGCGGAGCGGTGATGCCCATCTGCTATATACAAATGATCGATACTAGCAAAGAGTTCGACTAACTTTTGCACCGTCTCGGGACAATCAACAACCCAGCAAATGTGTTCAACATTATGGGCTCTGAACTCATAAACAGGCCTGTGATCGTCAATCCACTGATTGACAAGCCTGATCACTTCTGCGTTCTCGCGGTAGGTCTGGAAAATCGGCCCAGTTTGTGCATGCAGGGCCTTAATATGATCAATGCGATCCTGTTCTTTGTCCGGCCTTGTGAATTCATGTTTCTTAATGATATTGTTGTTATAATCATCGATGGAAGCGCAGGCTACCAGGCCTGTCTGGGCCCGTCCATCCATAATCTGACGATAAATGTACAGGCAGTCTGTCTCGTCCTGGATAAAGTGCCCCTGCTCCACCATGTCGTCGAGAATTTCCCTGGCTTTGGCATACACCTTAGGGTCATGGGGATCCGGCATCTCCGGGAAGTTGATTTCGCCCCGGTCAATGCGCAGGAAAGAATGCTCGTTGCCTTGCACCATTTCCTGTGCTTCCTTAGAGTTCATTACATCATAGGGTAAAGCAGCAATCTGATCAGCCAGATCGGCTCTGGGCCTGACGGCCTTAAAAGGTTTAATAACAGCCATACCGTGCTCCTCCTTCTATCTCTATCTAAAGTTGACGCTGTTCTCTACTCGTTTACCGCTTGCAAAATTGAGGACTTCTTCAGCCACAATCGCGGCTACTTTCAGTTGAGCTTCCTTGGTCGAGGCAGCGATATGGGGAGTAGCTAAAACTCTGTCCATTTTGACCAAATCGTAGCTTTCCAAGGGTTCGTGGGCGTGGACGTCCATTGCGACACCGCCTATGTGGCCGATTTCCAAGTAGTGCTTGAGGGCGGCCTCATCAACAAGTGAACCCCGGGCAGTATTGATAAGCATTACCCCAGGTTTGGTTGTACTTAGGGTTTCTTCATTGACAAGATGCTTGGTTTCGGGTGTGGCTGGCAGATGCAGAGTGATAATGTCTGCTGTGCGGAATATTTCGCTCCGTTCACAGCGGGTGACACCTCGCAACTCTGCCTCCTCATCAGTGAGGACCAAATCGCAGGTAAGAACTTTCATCTGAAAGGCCCGGGCCCTCTTGGCTACTTCTTTGCCGATGCGTCCAAAACCGATAATACCTAATGTTTTTCCGTACAGCTCTATACCTTGGAAGGCGGATCGATTCCACTCTTCGTTGCGGATGGATTGGTTTGCAGGGCAGATCTTGCGCACTAAAGCCAGCATCAGGGCGAAGGCGTGCTCGGCGGTGGCAATTGTATTTCCTCCAGGTGCGTTGACCACATTAATGCCTCTTTCAGTTGCAGCGTGGACATCAATGTTGTCGACACCCACTCCTGCCCGGCCAATGATCCTCAGCTTCGGCATTTTTCTCATTACTTCATCAGTTACTTGAGTTGCGCTCCGCACCAGCAAAGCGTCGTAGGTGTCGAGATCGTCAACTTCATTGACATTCTTTTCCACAACTTCAATGCCGTCGCTTTCGAGAAGTGGAGCCAGCCCTTCCTTAGCAATTTTGTCTGAGACCAAGACGCGAAACATCAGCATTCTCCTTTACTGAAACTAAATTTGTCTGCCTTTTCCATTATATCACAAAAGATAGGTTAACAGGATGTTACTGGAGGAACCTGTTGTTAAGATAGTGTAAAGCCAAGGGAGACATTGTTTCTTATTTCACCAGAATGTGGTACTATCAGAATAAGCAGCTAACAACTTGACACAAGGAGGCATTCGAGTGATGGAAAGAGCTTACAATTTTAATGCAGGTCCAGCCGCACTGCCGCTGGATGTCTTAAAGGAAGCACAGGCGGAACTTTTGAACTTCAACGGAACCGGTATGTCTGTCATGGAGCTGAGCCATCGGAGCAAGGATTATGAGGCAGTTCATAATCAGGCCAAGGAGCTTTTGCGCAGACTGCTCGCTATCCCAGAGGACTACGAAGTCCTTTTCGTGCAGGGCGGGGCGAGCCTGCAGTTCAGCATGGTTCCTATGAACCTGCTGCTGCCTGAAAAGACGGCAAACTACATCCTGACCGGTGTTTGGTCTGAAAAGGCATTGGACGAAGCCAAAAAAGAGGGCAGGATCAAGGTAGGAGCCACCACTGCCGGACAAAAGTATCGTTCCATTCCGGAACTGGAGGACCTTGACCTTGCTCCGGATGAAGCATACGTCCATGTTACCTCGAACAATACCATCTATGGTACTCAGTGGAAGCAGTTCCCCAATACCAAGGATGTTCCCCTAGTCGCTGATATGTCCAGTGACATTCTCTCGAAACCCCTTGATATAAAGCGCTTTGGCATGATCTATGCCGGTGCGCAGAAAAACCTNGGNCCCTCAGGCGTTACCGTAGTTATCATTCGCAAAGACCTCTTGGAACGCAGTCCACAGGANCTGCCCACCATGCTGAACTACAACACCCATGCCTCGAAGAATTCTATGTTCAACACTCCCCCTACCTTCGCCATTTATCTGCTCGGCAAAGTGCTGAGCTGGGTTGAAAGATACGGCGGAGTGAAGGCGATTGAAAAACTCAATGATGTTAAGGCGAGCATGATCTATGACGCCATAGACCAAAGCAATGGTTTTTACGTAGGCCATGCGGAGAAGGCCAGCCGTTCGGTGATGAATGTGACCTTTAATCTGGCCTCAGAAGAGCTGGAGAAGAAGTTCTTAGCGGAGGCAAGGGAAAAAGGTTTTGTAGGTCTCAACGGACACCGTTCCATCGGAGGCTGCCGTGCCTCGATTTACAATGCGGTACCTGTGGAAGCTTGCGAGGCCTTGCGAGAGTTTATGCTGGAGTTTAAAGCGAAGAATTAGTAGTCAGTTCGATACGCAAGACAAGGCCGTTTCGCAGTTTGCTGCGCAGCGGCCTTTTTTCAGGCAAGGACTCTCCTTGAATAGTGGAACGGGAAATGGTAATATTTAAGTGTTAAATATAAAATTGATTATAAGAATCGGCGAAAAAGACATTAAGAACTGTTTGCGAGGCTAGGCGTAGAGAAGTGGAAAAAGCGGTTGAACAGACAAGGAGGTGACCCAGGCTAAGCGCACTTACGCCTGATGGCCTTCCCCTGAATGTGAGGAATATAGGGGATATACTTTCTAAAAAACGAGGAGGTAGTTTATGTCAAAGATTAATGTAATCATTATCGGCGCGGCCGGCAGGGACTTTCACAACTTTAACACCTATTACAGAGATAATGAACAGTATAATGTTGTCGCTTTCACCGCAACGCAAATCCCTGACATCCATGGACGCCAGTACCCGCCGGAGCTCGCTGGGAGACTCTATCCAAACGGTATCCCCATTTACGATCAAGCCGAACTTGTAGATTTGATTCAAAAATATGATGTGGATGAATGCGTCTTTTCCTTCAGCGACATCCATTATGTGGATCTAATGAACCTCAGTTCCGTGGTGAATGCAGCGGGGGCTAGCTTTACTCTCCTAGGACCCAAGAAGACTATGATAAAAAGCAAGAAACCTGTAGTAGCGGTTTGCGCCACCCGAACAGGTACCGGCAAGAGCCAGACATCCCGTACCGTGGCTGAGTATCTGATGAAGCAGGGACTGAAAGTGGTCGCGGTTCGCCACCCTATGCCCTACGGCGACTTGGCGGCCCAAAGGGTGCAGCGCTATTCTGCCATTGAGGATCTGGCCAAACATAAGTGCACCATTGAGGAAATGGAAGAATATGAACCCCACATCGAGCGGGGTAATGTCATTTATTCGGGAGTGGACTATCAGGCCATTTTAGAAGAGGCTGAAAATGATCCAGGGGGCTGCGACGTAATTCTCTGGGACGGCGGTAACAATGACTTCCCATTTTACGAGCCTGATCTGATGATTACGGTGGCCGACCCCCATCGGGCAGGACATGAGCTTGCCTATTACCCTGGCGAAGTCAACATTCGCATTGCCGATGTGGTCGTCATTAACAAAATCGACAGTGCATCGCCTGAAGGCATCGAGACTGTACGCCAAAACGTGCAGAGGGTGAACCCTGATGCCGTTATCGTTGACGCAGCATCTCCCATTCGGGTGGACCATCCAGAACTGATTCGCGGCAAGCGAGTGCTGATTGTAGAAGACGGTCCAACCCTCACCCACGGAGATATGAAACTTGGTGCAGGAACAATTGCTGCCCAGAAGTTTGGGGCCGCGGAAATCATTAATCCCCGTGACCAGGCTGTCGGCAAACTGGCCGAGACCTATGAGCTCTACCCCCATATCGGCGATCTGCTGCCGGCCATGGGTTACAGCGATCAGCAGCGGAGTGACCTCGAAGCAACTATAGCTAATGTAGACTGCGACTCAGTCATCATCGGCACTCCGATCGACCTGAACCGCATCGTGAAAATCAAACAGCCTAATACCAGAGTATACTATGACTTGCAGGAGATTGGCTCGCCGAATTTGGCTGAAGTACTGGCCGATTTTGTAAAGAAGCATAATCTGGGCTAGACAGCAAGGAGATGATTTCTGTGGCTCGGACCGATGAGTTCATCAGAGATGTCGAACTCTACAGTGCAAATAACTATTACCCTCTGCCCATTGTGATCGAGAAGGGTGAAGGGGTATGGGTCTATGACGTGGAGGGCAGGAAATATTTGGATATGCTCTCCGCCTACTCCGCCCTCAACCAGGGGCACAGGCATGCGAAGATCATTGGAGCCCTTTTGGAGCAGGCAGGCAAAGTTACTCTGACCTCCAGGGCCTTCCATAATGAAACCATGGGGACCTTCCTGAAGAAGCTCTGCCTGATGACGGGCTATGCAAAGGCTTTGCCTATGAACACTGGGGCAGAGGCGGTGGAAACCGCGCTTAAAGCTGCCCGCAAGTGGGGTCTGGTTAAAAAGGGCGTGCCCGAGAATAAAGGCGAGATTATTGTGTGTGAAAACAACTTTCACGGCCGCACTGTGACAATTGTAAGTTTTTCCACTGAGAAGCAGTACCGCTATGGCTTCGGCCCCTTTACGCCGGGCTTTGTCTCTGTTCCCTTCGGCGATGGGGAAGCTCTGGAACAGGCTATTACGGAAAATACTGTGGCGATCCTGGCCGAACCGATTCAGGGTGAAGGGGGAGTATTAGTTCCCCCTGCAGGGTATCTCACGAAGATGAGGGAACTGGCCACCAGTCATAATGTGCTGCTGATGCTGGATGAGATCCAAACCGGTCTGGGCCGGACCGGGAAGCTCTTTGCCTACCAGTATGAAGATGCCAAGCCTGATGTTTTGATTTTGGGCAAGGCCCTTGGAGGCGGCGTTTATCCAGTTTCGGCCATGCTCGCCAGCGATGATGTGATGGATGTCTTCGGGCCTGGCGATCACGGATCCACCTTTGGCGGCAATCCCCTTGGCTCTGCAGTAGGTATGGCAGCCCTGGAGGTTATTGAAGAAGAGAATCTTGTAGAAAAAGCGTACGAACTGGGCCAGTACTTCCGGGAAGCATTGGAGAAAATGCAAAGTCCCTTTGTTAAGGAAGTCAGAGGCAAGGGCCTTTTGATCGGTGTGGAAATCAAACCCGAACACGGCACAGCCAGGCCATTCTGTGAACGCCTAATGGAACTGGGCCTGTTGTGCAAGGAAACCCATGATTACACCATCCGCTTTGCTCCGCCTTTGACCATCACTAAGGAAGAAATCGACTGGTCGCTGGAGAAAATTGCTAAGGTTTTGTCTTAGCCCAGGCTTACCTCAGAAACAAGATGATTACACCAATGATTGAAATCAGTGCTCCCAAGATCTCTTTCGGGAGCACTTTTTCTTTGAAAATCCCGATAGAAAAGGGGATAATCAGAATCGGAGACATAGAGGTCAGGGAAGAGACAATGCCCGCTGGGGCATGCTGCAAGGCGACCAGTGACAGAGTAACCCCAATGAAGGGGCCCAAGATTGCCCCAAGGGCAATGTTGCCGATAGCGGTTCTGTCTTTCCAGGCCTCTTTGATTTCCGGCCACTTCTTTCTAAGGGTAATCAGGACAGTAAAGGAGATAAAGGCGGCGCTGATCCTGATTTGGGTTGCAGCCAGGGGATTGTAGCCGCCCATGCCCAGTTTGCTGAAAATCAGGCCCATAGCTTGGCCCACTGCACCAAGGAGGGCAAAGATGATGCCCCGCAAAGGGCGGTTAAGCTTCAGTTTGTTTTCTTGGGGATTGCGGCTGAGAATCACCAGGGCGATACCGCACATAGTAATGAACATACCAAAGAGCCCTAAGGGTGAAATGTTTTCCCCCATAATTAGAAAGCCGGCTAACGCTGTGAGGGGCGGGCCCATGGATTTGATCAGCAGAGTGATGCGGGAGCCGATTTCAACGAAGGCTTGAAAGAGAAAAATGTCCCCGAGGACAAAACCAATCAGGCCGGAGATTGATAAATACAGCCAGGCTGTGCCCGTCGCATCTGTAGGGAAGGCTGACCCCCTTGTGAAAAAAGNAGTTACAGTCAGCAGGGGAAAGGCCACGAAAAACCTGATATAATTCACAGAGAGGGATCCAACCCTTTTTCCCGCTACTTCAAAGGCCATGGCGTTCAACGTCCAACACACAGCTGTGGCCAAAGCTGCAATTTCTCCTAGATATGTCTCCAGAAAAATCACCGTCGTCGCTCCCGTATCCCTTATTTTACACACCGCTTCTATTATAGCTTTTCTGGCAGGTCAATTAAAGGGATCTCTAGCGCAGAAGGAGAAAACGCATTAATATGCAAGGGAAGATTAAGCACAATATGTACCAGGAACAGGTATTGGAGGAGTAAAAGTGGAATCGGCAATCATTACGATGGAAGATGTGCATAAATGGTATGGCAAGCTGCATGTACTGAGGGGAGTTGACTTAGAGGTGCAGGCGAGGGAGGTCGTCGTGTTGATCGGCCCCTCCGGGTCAGGTAAGTCTACTCTGCTCAGGACTTTAAACGGTCTCGAAGAGATTCAGCAGGGGCGCATTGTGGTAGGCGGCGTTGAACTGAAGGGGCAAAAGAGCCTGGTCAATCTCAGGCGGGATGTGGGTTTTGTCTTCCAGTCCTTTAATCTTTATCCCCATATGACTATCTTAAACAACGTTACTCTGGCACCTAGAACAGTGCGCGGCCTAAGCAAGGAAGAGGCGGAAGAAACCGCCCTGCACTTTCTCGACCGGGTAGGTATTAAGGATCAGGCCCACAAAAAGCCCGGCACTTTGTCTGGTGGGCAGCAGCAAAGGGCTGCCATTGCCCGGGCACTAGCCATGAATCCGAAAATCATGCTCTTCGATGAGCCCACCAGCGCTCTGGATCCCGAGATGATTGGGGAAGTGCTCAATGTTATGACAGATTTAGCCAAGGAAGGCATGACCATGCTGGTGGTTTCCCATGAAATGGGCTTTACCAGGCAAGTGGCTGATCGGGTCATCTTTATGGATCAGGGAGTGATTGTGGAAGACGGCCCGCCGGAGCAAATCTTTGAAAATCCCAGGGAAGAGCGGACGAAAAAGTTCCTCAGGCAGATCTTGTAAAGCAGGAGCAAGGGGTTGGTAAATGTGCTGAAATGGTGGCAGGAAAGGGTTGTCTATCAGATTTATCCACGCAGTTTTCAAGACTCCAACGGTGACGGCATCGGCGATCTGCAAGGGATAATTTCCCGCCTCGATGTGCTTAAGGATTTAGGCGTGGGCATCATTTGGCTCAGCCCAGTATATCCTTCGCCTAATGTGGATTACGGCTATGACATCAGCGACTATCTCGCCATTAATCCTGAGTTCGGCAACATGGCGGATATGGAGGAGCTTTTGGCCGAGGCGGAAAAGCGGGATCTCAAGATCGTGATGGAT
>JGI24707J26582_10000018_pt1 | contig 92667 bp, 84 predicted proteins | sample BioPla1DNA1_FD_26582 | JGI IMG/M metagenome (IMG submission 26582)
TCCCCTGATTATTCGAACTTTCATAAAGCATTAGTACTCACACTCTTAAAACATATATAGAACAAATGTTCTATATATGTTTTAACACAAATATTGTATTAATAGGCGCTTTTATATTTTTAGTTATTAAATTTTTATATAATAAAAAAAGTGCAAGTCGTTTTAGTCCAACAGCTACAGAAAAAATCTTGAATTAATTAAAGGAAGTAAGTGTATAGGAGGATGCTTTTATGAATATTTTCGTTACTGGAGGAACAGGTTTTATTGGTTCATATGTAGTAAATGAATTAGTAGCCAATGGCCATAATGTTACGATTTTAGCTAGAAATCCTAAAAAGGTAAAGGGATTTTTAAATCATCCTAATATCCAGTTACTAAAAGGCAGCTTATATGATAATGATGTTATAAAAGAAGGGCTTTACGGTAAAGATGCATGTATTCATATTGCATTAGGCTGGGGAGATACGCCTATTGATATGCTTGAAAATGATACAAAAGCATCTCTATATATCTTTGAAAAAGCTGTAGAATTGGGAGTAAAACAAATCATTTATACATCTTCGACAGCTGCTATTGGTGAGTTTAGGCCTTTGATGAAAGTTGATATTGATTGCCGGCCTATTGATCTATATGGTGCAACTAAAGCCGCAACGGAGGCTTATTTACTAGCTATAGCAACTACTAAGGATATCCNCTGTAATATTATTAGGCCAGGATATGTTTTTGGAAATCCTGTCGTAGAAGGTGCCCCAATGCAGCCAGATGGGCGTTTTAGAAAGATAGTTGAAAATTCTAAACAAAACAAGCCAATCAATCTGGTAAAAAATGATGGTACACAGTTTATATGGGCAGGAGATCTTGCTAAGATATATCTTAATTTAGTTAGTTCCCATCATAATCGTCAAATCTTTTTAGGACTATCAACTAAATTTGTAACTTGGGAAGAAATTGCTCAATATGCCATTGACTACATTGGATCAAAGAGTGATATTATTTTAGAAGATAAAGGCTTAGAAAAAGAAGGATCCTTGTTTGATGTTTCTTTATTAAAAGAGGAATTTGGATATGCCTTTACTCCTTTTGAACATATAAAAAGACATATAGAGTATATCGCTGATAATGAATAAGATGTAAATACGTTTTATATATAATTGATATTTAATGCAAAAAGATATCTTGTTTATAGCACAAAACATTAATAATAAGGTATGGTTTTAGCTGCGATATTGTTTATTAGTAAAAGTTTATATTTCAGAAGGTAACTGTTTCCATAATTCTTCTCTGCTTTTATAACTTGTTAATGCAGTAATTACACTGTTAATTGGATTAACAAAAATGATTGGGATATTTTCTTCTCCTAATTCTTTTCGCACAGGAAATGCAAGGATTTCTTTGTCTATAGAAAATTGGGCATTTACTCCCTCCTTGTTTCCTCTAGCATCTAAGCGAATCCATTTATCTAATTCTTCTATATATACTCCGTTCAAACCATGAACTACTAAGTATGGATATCTGATATCATCAAGGATTAATCTTTGGTAACAAAAGCCGGTANGGATTTTAAAGTAGCGAAGTAAAGCAGCCAGCAAATGTGATTTTGCAAAGCAAATCCCATGCTTTTCTTTAAGAACCTCTGAGGCTATACAAGTTATGTGGTTTTCCATAATATCTGCTGAATGAGCTATTTTATCCCTGACATATTCATAGGTATTTTTAATATAGTCTAGTTGACCAGAGGACTTCTTATATATTTCTTTAGCTAAGTTTTGTATTTCATCATTATCAAAGTCAATAATTGAAGTTCTTTCTAAGTAATCAGTTAAGTTAGGGGACTCTAAAGTAATTTTCATTATAATCCTCCTTATATAGCAATATGCGCATAATTATACAATAAAGTGCATATATATTCAATAAATTTTGTTAATTTAATTAGATATAGCCAGCTGTATATGATATAATTTAGAGAAAGTTTATATTAATAGATAAGGAGGAATGCCTTATGAAGAGATTATTAGTAGTTGTAGATTATCAAAATGATTTTGTGGTTGGTTCATTAGGATTTGAAAAAGCAAAAGACTTAGAGCAGGGGATATTTGAAAAAATAGAAGAGTATTTAAACAACGAGGATAAAGTTTTAATTACTTATGATACTCATTATGAAGATTATTTAAATACTAGGGAAGGCAAGAATCTTCCTGTGCCTCATTGCATTAAAAATAGTAAGGGACATAGCTTATATGGTAAAATAAATGGTTTTGCTAATGCAGAAAATATATTATATTACGAGAAAGAAGGATTTGGCATATCCCCTAAGGATATGATTAAAATTGCTAATGAAATAGGGGAAGATATTAAAGAAATTGAATTTGTGGGCTTGGTTACAAATATATGTGTAATAAGTAACGCAGTATTATTTCAATCACAATATAGAAATACGGATATAATTGTAGATGCAAGTCTTTGTTCTAGTTTTGATGAGGAATTACACAATAAAAGCTTAGATGTAATGGAAGGTTTACAAATAAAAGTTATAAATAGAAATTAAAAAGAGCACCCTAGGTGCTCTTTTTTAAGTGTTAAATGTTATTCATAAACTTTCTAATTTGATCAAGAATTTCATTTTTTTGAAGAACACCTAATTCGATTTTTTTATCATTTAGTTCAAGTAATAAGCGATGTTTTCCTTCAAAAGTAAATGAATCTAAAGTTTTTATTGCTTGAATTGGATACTCTTCATACTTATTACTTTTAAAACCTTTATAGAAGATTTGTATCTTTGAATATTCCTTATCGATGATAAGTTTTGATATACATGGCAAAAATGCATTTATAATTATAGCAATTAAACATATTACTGGTAAAATTAGTAGCTTTATATAATTTATTTCTGAAATAGATACTTTATAAGAAGCAGTTAGAAAATAACTAGCAAGAAATGCAAGAAAAATAAGTATAATCAAGGTATCTATTGGTGTACGCATTGTTAATTCTAATTTATTGTTATCAATTTTATGAAATATTTCCTTTCCTAAAAGGGAATTACTTTTTGCTTTATAATTTTTATTTGTTGTAGATGGAGCTTTGCTATATGTAGTAGTATTTTCTTGAGTATAAGTTATATTAGAATCATTAGTTTTATTTGCTTCAGATAAGACTTCATTATAGTTAACACTTTTTTTTGGATTATAGACTATATTTGAAGCATTAATTTTTATATCAGCTTTATCTAAATATCTAGTTATGGCATCGATTGTCTTGTTAATATGTTTTTCTCGTATACTTGAATAGATATAAATATTAACGTTATATAATTCAATGTATAAATGATAGGTAAGCAAACTATTAGTGAGAAATCTTTCAAAAGAGCTATCAGTATTTATTCCAGTTATAGCATCAATAGGATAATCATTACTGTCTTTATTAAAAAGATTTCCTGTTACTAAAGATATCGAATTAGAGGATTTATCAATAATCAATCGATAGAGCCTTTTTTTAAAGGATAAATACAAAGAAAATATAAAGATAGCAATTGCTGCACATAAAAAGACAATACTTATATTATTTAAGTCTTGAAAAGCTAAGAAAGCAAAGAATATAGATAAAAGAAAAGCTAGGATAATTCTAAAAGCATGAAAGGCTAATTTGGATTTTAATATTAGTTTATTATCTATTAATATAATTTTCATTTATTTATTTACTCCTTTACAAATTGATAATTTACTATTATTTATTAAAAGCTTTTTAAGAATTAATATTACTAATCGTAATCATTATAATCAAAAAAACCGTAGTCATAATCGTCCTCAGCTTTAATTGTATATGAAGAACTAATATTTATATTGGGATTATCTAAAAAATTAATAATTATACTAGCTAGTTTATCAACACGCTTTTTCCTATAACTTGAACAAATTAATACATCTTTATCATCAATTAGAATAAGGTTTATCTTAGATTTAATAAGAAGATTGCCAGCATTTCTATGAATAGACAATTCCTTTATATCAGTTAAAGAAAAGGAAACACTATTTTTTGTAATTATGTTTTTTTCAACTATAATTAATTTATTTAAGGATTTATTCATAATTACTTGGTGTAGTCTATATCTAAAGCATGAATAAAAAATAAAGCCCAAGCACTCTATAATTAAAATGTAATAATTAAAACCTATAAATATTATTGTTGCCATTATAGTTAATAAAAGATTTCCGATAATTGATAGTATTTCGAAGAGTTGGTTATAATTTATTATAAGCTTATTTTTTTCTAATATTGCTTTCATTAAAATCACCTTTTAATATTGATTGTTTATATATATTTTATAATATAATGATTTTTTTGTAAATTATAACAATACAATTATTTATTAAATAAGACAGTTAGCTAAATCATGGTATAGTATACTAACTGAACTTTTAAAGATGGACTTATGATGATGAATAGTGTAAAATATTGTCGAATAAAAAACACGATAATCTAAAGGGGGACTAAAAGTGACTTGTAGAAAATGTGGCAAAAAAATTGAAGGAGATGCAAAGGTTTGTGTTTTTTGTGGTGAGAAAGCAAAAATTAATAATCAACTTTTTAAGAATTTAAAAATAAGCAATAAAAAACTAGTATTAATAATATCCTTAAGCCTAGTTTTTTTTATATTAATTATTGCTTTAGGATTAGGATTTTTATTTCGGCAACCTATTTTAGCCAGTATTTATTATTCAAGGGCTAGGATAACAGAGAATATTAATGAAGATAAAGCTCTTTCTTATGCTAAAAAGGCTGTGAAATATAAGCCCAAAGATGAATATAAAGAGTACATAAGCAATATTTTAATTAGACAAGCTGAAGAAATAAAAGATGAAGATCCTAAACTTGCAATTGATTTAATAAAAGAAGCAATAGATTATTATGAAAATGATGAAAATAAAATTTTGCTTTCTAATTTGTATTTGATAAGAGCAAAGAAGGCAGTTGGAAGGGATATAGATGAAGCAATTGATATTGCTTTAGAAGGGATTAAAGAATATAATTCTGAAGAACTTAGGGTTTTTATAGAGAATTCTTACATTGAAAAGATTGAAAAACAAATAGAATCAGAACCTAATGAAGCTATACAAACTCTTTCTGTAGCAAAAGATTATATTAGGGAAGAATCTATTATACCTTTGTTAAATAAGGTAGGAGAAGCGATAGTAAGAAAAGAAAATAAGGATGCAAATGTTCTTAAAATTATTCTAGATGATTTAAATCATGATAAAATGGATGAAGTTATTGCATTAATTCATCATGGTTATGATATCTTGTTAAAGATTTATGAATATAAAGGGGATACATACAGTGAAATGAATACTGCATATATAGGAATGCAAGACTATAAAGATTTATTAGATATCAGGACTGAAAAATTACTTAATGGACCATCTGCACAAATTGTCATATGGTCTAATGAAAAAAATCAATATGGTTATTATTTTACTGAGGTGCTAGATTATAAAAACGGGAATTTATATAGTGTGTTTTATTCACCTTTTGAAAGTGAATTTGGAAGCGAAACAGAGGGCAATAAATCTATTATTACAAAGGAAGAATTATATGATATAGGGGGACATGTATTAGTTTCTACTTATCAGTGGGACGGGGAAAATTATGTTATTAATAATCAAGAAGTAGCATATGAAAAAGGAAGTTTTATTTATCCATCTGAACCTTATAATGTTGCTATAGCTTATTTACAAGCAAAAGCTTTAGGCCTTGATAATGAACTTAAAGAGATGACTTATACAGGTTCTACAAGTCATTTATATTATCATGAAGATATAGAAATGAATAATAGGTTTTCTGCCTTAGAAAGTATTAATGGCAATAGTAGGTATATAGAAATAGATTATTATGAAGAAATATTTCCATCTTTTTATTATTATTACGAAGAAGAGGCTCATTATGTTGACTACCATATTAATGAGTATAATGAGAATTTAGAAAAGTGTTTTCAAGTTAATTATTATTACGATTTAAATTATCATATTTCTTATGTTTTATTAATTAAGGACGGTTCAAATTGGAAAGTATGGGCAGTAATTAATTAAAAGAGCTTGGCAATTTTGAATTAGCTGTCGGAAGCAATATGGAGCTTAGTGGGCAGAGTAGTTATATAAAAAAAGAGCATTTCCATATAGTTTTAAAAGGAAATGCTCTTTTAAACAAAGATTTTAATTGTTAATAGTAACAGGATATTTTTCTTTTAATTCTTCTTGCTTTTTTAAATATACTTGTTGCTGCTTATACATGAGACATTGGTTTTTTGCTTCATCTTTTACTTCTTCAAAGGATGGTATTTTTGCTTCATTAACTTGATCAACTTTAATTATATGATAGCCAAATTGAGTTTTTACAGGCTTGCTTATTTCACCAGGCTGCATAGAAAAAACTGCCTCATCAAATTCAGGAACCATTTGACCTTGTGAAAATTCGCCAAGAGCCCCTCCTTTTTCTTTTGAAGGACAAGATGAATATTTGTGAGCTGCCTGTGCAAAATCCAAAGAGTTATTTATTTCTTCAAGTATTTTATTTGCTTCTTCTTCACTATCTACTAATATATGGCTTGCAGATACTGTCTTAGCTTGTGAAAACATACTAATATTATCATTAAAAAATTCTTCAACTTCTTCATCAGTTACAGATACAGAAGCCATTAATTTTTTAGCAGCATATTGTATTAATAAAGATTTTTTCATTTCGTTTAATACTGTGATAAAGCTTTCTTCACTTTCAAAGTCTTTTTCTATAGCTTCAGAATAAAGTAATTCTTGAGCAATGATTTCGTCAAGCAATTGTTTTTGACCTTGAGGGTTATTAAAAAGTGCTCCTCTTTCTCCTAAACTTTGAATTAGTGAATAAATATCTGATTGTTTAATTTCTCTGCCATCGACAGTGGCTAAAACCTTATTTTCCATAATATAATCTCCTTATCTTAAAAAAATAGTGTTATTAAGAGTGTAACATTAATTAAGCCACATGTAAAACACTAAAAATATTATCTATAAAGATTTATTTAAAGACACAAATACTTAGATGGTATTAAATAATTCACATAAAAACAATTATTTATAAAGCATAATTTTTAAAAAATTTACTTTTTAAATTATAGGTGTTAAAATATTTATAAAATGACCAGAAGAAATATACTAACAAGGAGGAAATAATCTTGAATTTAATAATGCAAATTGGGATAGTCTTTTTTATTTGTTTTATAAGTGTTGGACTAGCCCTATGGGTTCCTTTACCAGCAACAATTATTGCAATGCTATTAATGTTTCTTTTGCTTTTATTTAGGGTTATTAAGTTATATCATGTTAAAGAAAAATCAGATTTTCTTTTAAAAAACATGACTATTTTCTTTATACCTGCAGGGGTCGAAATTATAAATTATACTGGCTATCTTAAAGATAATTTTTTTGTATTATTATTTATTTGTGTTATAACAACGCTTATTACTTTTGCAGCAACAGCTTATACAGTTATGTTTGTGACAAAAATTCAAAAAAAATTAAATAGATAGAAAGGATTATAAAAATGAAGGAAATATTTTCATCTCCCTTTTTTGGAATTAGCCTTTGTATTTTTGCATACCAAATAGGTATTTATATAAACAAAAAAGTAGGAAGTCCTTTGGCAAACCCTATGCTAATAGCAATTAGCATTATAATAGGATTTCTGAAAATATTTAATATTCCATATGACAGCTTTAATCAAGGAGGAAAAATTATAACTTTACTTCTTGTTCCAGCAACTGCATGTCTTGGTGTATCTATTTATAAACAATTTGAACTTTTAAAAAAGAATATTATTCCTATTATTTTGGGATGTACTGTGGGAAGTCTTTCTTCTGTAGGAACTGTTTATGCTCTTTGTAAATTATTCAAGCTTGATGAAAAGCTAACTGCGTCTCTTATTCCAAAATCTGTAACAACTCCTATAGCTATAGGTATTACACAACAGCATGGTGGCATTGTGCCAATAACTGTGGTTGCAGTATTAATTACAGGACTTGTAGGTGCAATATTTGCTCCTTATATGATAAGATTTTTTAGAATAAAAAATTCAGTAGCAGCAGGTATTGCTATTGGAACTTCAAGTCATGCTTTAGGAACTTCAAAAGCTATAGAAATTGGAGAAGTTGAAGGAGCCATGAGTAGTTTAGCAATAGGTATTTCAGGAATAATAACAGTTTTATTTGCAATGTTTTTATGAATTCATTTCTATTGTTGTTTAATTATTTTAATTACCCTTATTAATAGATTTAAGAACTTTAGTTCATAGGTTTTCAACAATTTTTGAGCTTTTTAACAAATAAATTAAAATATTGATAGATATTTTTAAGAGAATAGTGTAAAATATCTTAAGTATGAGCATTTATAATGAATTAAAATGCCGTCTTCCAGCGGTTAAATTTTAACTTTAGTTTTTTGTTTATAAAAATGAAGATGGCGGTTTTTTGTTTTAGTTTACAGACAAAGAAACCGCCTATATTTATGAAAAGAAATAAATAAATGGAGGATAAAAAAATGGATTATAAGAAGTTGGCAGATATGCTTTTTCCCAATATAACAAAGACTATATCTCATTATGAAGAAACTCAGTTTCCAAAAAGAAATTTAGAAGAAGGAGCTATGGTCACAAGATTAGCACCAAGTCCCACAGGTTTTATTCATCTTGGAAATCTTTATGGAGCTTTTGTTGATGAACGTTTAGCCCGTCAAACTAATGGCATTTTCATGCTTCGTATTGAAGATACAGATGATAAAAGAAAAGTAGAAGGAGCAATTGAAACAATTATTTCTTCTTTAGAATATTTTGATTTAAAATTTGATGAAGGAGTTACTCTTGATGGTGAATTAGGAAATTACGGACCTTATTATCAAAGTAACAGGGTAGAAATATATCAGACTGTAGCTAAATATCTTGTTGAACAAGGAAGAGCTTATCCATGTTTTTGCACAGAAGAAGAGTTAGCAGAGTTAAGAAAAAAGCAGGAAGAAGAAAAGATTACTCCAGGCTATTATGGTAAATGGGCTAGAGATAGAAATTTAAGCTTTGAAGAAATAAAGAAGCGTTTAGATAATAATGAAAGTTATGTGCTTAGATTTAAATCCATGGGTTCTGAAGATAATAAATTTGAAATTGAAGATGCTATAAGAGGAACTTTATCAATGCCTGAAAACTTTCAGGATATTGTTATTCTAAAAACTAATGGAATACCCACATATCATTTTGCCCATGTGGTTGATGATCATTTAATGAGAGTTACTCATGTAGTAAGAGGAGAAGAATGGCTTTCTACCCTTCCTATACATTATGAATTATTTAAAACTTTGAATTGGGAACTACCAGTATACTGTCATACAGCTCATATGATGAAAATTGATAATGGTGTTAAAAGAAAACTATCAAAGAGAAAAGACCCAGAAATGGGCTTGGGGTATTATATGGAATTAGGCTATTTCCCACAAGCTGTAAGAGAGTATTTGTTAACTATTCTTAACTCGAATTTTGAAGAATGGAGAATAGCAAATCCAGATAGTAGTATTGACGATTTTAATTTTTCATTAAGCAAAATGAGTACTTCTGGTGCACTATTTGATTTAGATAAATTAAATGACATCAGTAAAGAGGTTTTAGTTAAAATTCCTGTTGAAGAAATATATGATTTCTTATTAAATTGGGCAAAGAAATATAGAACTGAAATAGAAAGTTATTTAATTAATGATAAAGAAGCTGTATTAAAATTATTATCAATAGGAAGAGATGCTAAAAAGCCTCGCAAAGATTTAATATATTGTGAGCAAATTTTTGATTTTATTAGCTATTATTTTGATGAATATTTTAAGATAGTTGATAAAAATCCTGACAATATTAATGATGAAGAAGTTAAAGTAATACTTAAAGGGTATCTAGAAACATATAATCATAATGATGATCAAAGTCAATGGTTTGAAAAGATTAGAGAAATTGCTGAACAGAATGGATATGCAGCTAGACCAAAAGATTATAAGAAAAACCCTGAAATGTATAAGGGGCATGTAGGAGATGTAAGTACTGTGATAAGATTAGCCGTTGTAGGTAGGGCATCTTCCCCTGATGTTTGGGAAATTCAGCAAATATTAGGTGAAGATAAAGTGCGTGAAAGAATTAAAAGTGTACTTTCAAACTAAGAAGTATTTAAAAATAAACCCCCTTTTGGGGGTTTTTATCTTAATAATTTTATTTATTTAGTCGATATATTATATAAGAATTTATGTNAATATTTTAAGTTTATAGACTGGCATTATTTAAATATAATAGGGTGATAATATGTTTATAAATAATACGTTGGAACTTAGAATTATTAATCATATAAATACTATGCAAAGGCAACAAAGCCGTCTTGCATATCAACTTGCAACAGGACAGCGGATTAATTCTGCTGCAGATGATGCTGCCGGTCTTGCTATTTCTGAAAAAATGAGGGCTCAAATTAGAGGTTTAAGACAAGCACAAAGAAATGCTTTAGACGGTATTTCATTAATACAAACTGCCGAAGGAGCTATGAATGAGATACATTCAATTTTGCAAAGGATGAGAGAAATATCTATTCAAGCTGCTAACGGTACTTATACTGATAGTGATAGAAGAAATTTAAATGAAGAGTTCCAACAATTAAAAGAGGCCGTTACTGGTATAGCAAGATCTAGTGAATTTAACACTCAATCTTTATTAGACGGTTCTAAGGATAATAAGGGTATCCGGCTTCAAATAGGTCCTAATGCCGGAGATAGCATTGAATTTACAATTAATGATATGACAGCTAAGGGAATAGGGATAGGAAATCTTGATATTTCAACTGCAGAAGGGGCACAAGAAGCAATAGATAAATTAAAGGATTCTATTGAATATGTTTCTGCAGAGAGGTCTAAACTTGGTGCCATTCAGAACCGTTTAGAACATACTATAAGTAATTTAGAAAATTATGAGGAGAACCTAACAGCAGCAGAAAGTCGTATTAGAGATGCAGATATGGCTAAAACAATTATGGAATATATTAAAAATCAAATTTTACTTATGACAAGCCAGGCAATTTTAGCACAATCCATGAGAACAAAAAGAATGCAGGTTTACTTGCTGTTATCTAGTCTTGATAATAATAGAATATGGTAAAAAGTATTTAATCATATAACTAATAATCTAAAGTATTTTTAAGATACAAATAAAAGTAAAAAATACAACATATTGAAATAATGTAAAGATTAGAGTACAATATTAAATGGTGTTTTTATATCTTAATATTGTACTTTATTTTTAACAAATAAATTACATATTATTGGTTTATTAGAGCCATAAAGCTCTAAATTAATATATATAAAATAGGAGGAATTAAATTATGCAAAAAACTAAACTAGGTATTTCAGCATCTCTTATTGCAGCAGGGATTTATTTTTTAGGAGCTATTAATTTTTTACCTGCATTTATTTTAGCCGGATATGTTTTACTTTTTGAAGGAGATAGTTGGTTAAAAAAAGCGGCAGTAAAGATGACAATGGTAGTAATTATTTTTGGTATATTATCTGTTATGGTAGGAATGATGCAAGATGTATTTTCAATTTTGAATTTAACTTTTGGAGCAATTATTAATAAGACTATTAGAGTACCTTTAAATATAGATGGAATACTTCTTGAAGTTATTAGTATCTTAAGAAGTGGATTACTTCTTATTATGGGAGTTAAAGCAACTGTATTAGGAAGCGTTGAAATAAAATTTATTGATAATTCAATAGATAGGAATATGTAATATAATAATTTTATTGCTAAAGCTGCTAACTGTATATACACTAAAAAGTGTGCAAACATTCTGCACACTTTTTTTAGTAAGAAAAGTATGTTTATTAATTTTCCAATTTGAGATATAATAATAAAAATATGTTTTTAATAATTATAAAAAAAGTAGCATATATATAAATAATTATTATAAAATAATAAGGAGCCATTATGATTAGATATATCATTAGTGTTATAATTGGTTATTTATTTGGCTGTATTCAGACTTCATATTTTATTGGAAAGATAATTAAAAAAACTGATATTCGTTCTTTAGGCAATGGTAATGCAGGGGCATCTAATGCAACGAAAGTCTTTGGTTGGAAATATGGCATTATTGTAGCTTTAATAGATATAATTAAACCCATTGCTTCTATTATATTAATTCATTATCTATGGAATAATATTTTAGCCGCTGATGAATTAATCTTTTTAAAATTTTTAAATGGTTTAGGAGTTATTTTAGGTCACAATTACCCGTTTTTCATGAAATTTAAAGGAGGAAAAGGTACAGCTTCATTAATTGGGATGTTAATAGCTATTGATATTAAAATTGCTATTATTGGTATTGTTTTAATTGTACTAACAACTATTATTACTGATTATATTGCTTTAGGGACTATGGCCTTGGTTATATCTTTTGTAATTACGCTTATTATTTTTGAATATCCGTTTTATTGTATTCTAATCTCTGTGATTATTGCTGCTATGAGCATTTATAAACATATACCAAATATGATAAATATAAAAAATAAGACAGAGACAGGATTAAGGCAAGTTATTAGAAAAAAATAATGTATATTATAAAATCAACGCATCTATTAGGAAGCGTTGATTTTTTTATAAAGATATGTTACCATATTATTACATTAATGTATATGCTAAACAATAAATATTGTGCATATATTATAATGAGGAATTATTTTGGCATCAATTATTCATTCGGGGGGGGGAAGATTAAATGATATTAGTTAAGGAATTTTTAGGCTATGAAGATCTTCAAGAAAGAGCAGTGAATAATTGGCTAAAAGAAAAGGGGGATGCAATTGAAATTATTGATATAAAATATTCCGTTTCATGTATACAATCGACTATGGAGTCAATGTCTCCTTCAAGAGANTTTAGTGGTATTTTAATTATATATAAAAGGAAAGTATAATTTATTACATACTAAAAAAAGATTTCTAATTTAAGAAGTCTTTTTTTATTGCTAATAAATGCAAAGAACTTAGTAGAAAACTAAATTGATGAAGAGCTATTGATTAACCAATTTTGTTAAATTATAATAAGTGTAGTGTTTTTAATAAATAATTAAAATATTATGCACGTAAAGCTTGTGTATTAGTAGAACTGGAGGAAAATAATATGCCTATTACTGAAATCTTAGTTAGAAATGCTGAACTATACGGAGATGAAATTTGTTTAACAGAAATCAATCTGGATTTGCAAGAAAGAGATAATGTAATCTGGAAGGAATACGAGTTAATTGAAAATAATCCTGCAGGAGAATACCGTAGAGATATGACTTGGCGTGTTTTTGATGAAAAAGCTAATAGATTAGCTAATTTATTAATAAAAAGAGGTATTAAAAAAGGTGACAAAGTAGCAATTTTATTAATGAACTGTCTTGAATGGCTACCGATATATTTTGGAGTATTAAAAGCAGGAGCTATTGCAGTACCTTTTAATTTTAGGTATTCANCAGAAGAAATAAAATATTGCTTAGATTTGTCTGATGCAGTGGCTATGATTTTTGGGCCTGAATTTATAGGTCGTATTGAAGCAATTTATGATGACATTCCTAATATAAAAACCTTGTTTTATGCAGGTGAAAACCGTCCTTCTTTTGCTGAAAGTTATGACCGCCTTACTGCTAATTGCTGCTCTCAAGCTCCTAATGTTCAAATAAACGATGAAGATGATGCAGCTATATACTTTTCTTCAGGTACTACGGGATTTCCAAAAGCAATTTTACATACCCACGGAAGTTTAATGTCTGCTTGCTATACGGAAAGAGAGCATCATAAACAAAACCGTGAGGATAATTTTTTGTGCATACCACCTCTTTATCATACTGGAGCAAAAATGCATTGGTTTGGTAGTTTATTAGCTGGAAGTAAAGCTGTATTATTAAGAGGTGTTAAACCAGAATGGATACTTAGGACGATTTCTGAAGAAAAGATTACTATCGTTTGGCTTTTGGTTCCATGGGCACAAGATATTTTAGATGCTATTGAAAGCGGAGAAGTAAAACTTGAAGATTATGAGTTGAGTCAATGGAGATTGATGCACATAGGTGCTCAACCAGTTCCACCTAGCTTAATTCATAGATGGAAAAAATACTTTCCACATCACGATTATGACACTAACTATGGACTTAGTGAATCAGTAGGACCCGGTTGTGTTCATTTAGGGATTGAAAATGTTCATAAAGTTGGTGCTATAGGTAAGCCAGGATATATGTGGAAAGCAAAAATTGTTAATGAAAATGGAGAACTTGTGCCTCAAGGTGAGGTTGGAGAGTTAGTTGTAAAAGGTCCAGGAGTAATGAAATGTTATTATAAAAATCCTCAAGCAACAAAAGATGTACTTAAAGAAAATGGTTGGTTACGTACAGGAGATATGGCTAAAATGGACGAGGATGGTTTTATTTATTTAGTTGATAGAAAAAAGGATGTTATTATAAGTGGGGGAGAAAATATTTATCCTGTTCAAATCGAAGATTTTCTTAGGACTCATGATGCAATTAAAGATGCTGCAGTAATAGGATTACCTGATGACAGACTTGGAGAAATAGCTGCTGCTATTATAGAATTAAAAACAGGACAAGTATGTACTGAAGAAGATATTATTCAATTTTGTAAATCTTTACCCCGTTATAAGCGCCCAAGAAAAGTTATTTTTGATAAAGTACCTCGAAATCCTACAGGTAAAATTGAAAAGCCTAAATTAAGAGAAAAATATGGAGTAGTAAGATTGGTTGAAGCCCAAACAGAAAAATAATTGGATTTGTGCCCCAAAAAATTAGTCCCATTATTAACCTAAGTGTCTTNTTATTTATATAATNCCAATTATTAACAGTTTTAAACTATGTTTGTAGATTTTTAACATAAAAACTATAGTATATTATTTCAATTTGTTAAAATAGTATAGATATTTTAAAAGATTTTATATATAATAATGGTAGAGGTAATGTAATTTTACAAATGGCGGGGGGCAAAAGTTATGGGCGATAAGAAAAAAGCATTTGGTTTTAAAAAACTATTTAAAAAAGCAAATAAAATTGAAAAAGTTAATAAAATTGAAAAGCCTAAGAAGAATAAAGCATTTAATAAAAGAAAGAAAAAAGAATTATTTATTAATCCTATGAAGAATGTAGGCATTGCTCAAAAACTTATTATTACCTTTATTATTTTGAGTATTATTCCTTTAAGCTTTATTGCATCGTTTGCTTATAATAATGCTGAAACTACTGTTGAAAATAAAGTTGGTTATTACTCACAAAAAATGGTTGAGCAGTTAGCAGTTAATATTGATTTTAAAATAGATGAATTTGAAAAAATCCCCAGAATGATTATTGGTAATGATGAAATAATGAGAAATCTTCTAAGAGAAGATTTTGCTACTATCAACGAAGAAACACAAAATTCCCAAAGTATTCAAAGAGCCCTATTTTCAATGAATTTTTCAAATGCTGGTATGGAAGCTATTTATCTTTATAAAAATAATGGAGATATATTCAGAGCAGGCAGCAGAATTAATTTAGCTACTGAACTAAAGGGAAAAAGTGAACTAGATATATTTAAAGATTTATCAAAAACAATGCAAGAAAATAAAGGTAATTTTTTATGGCTTACTGGCTATAACGATACATATAAATATGTTCTTTTAGTAAAAGAACTATCAACAACTGATGATATTGGGATAATTCTTGTTGTGATTAATAGTGATGAATTGGAATCCATTGTTAATCAAACAGGAATGAATGGAACAGGAAGTATAATGATATTAGATGAAAATAGAATGATTATATCCCATGAAGATAGTAGTTTGTTAGGAAGTGAATTGACAGACGGTTATTTGGAAAGTATATATGGAGATACTGAATCAAACCATTTTAGAGATGGTGATGATGTAATTAGTTTTGCTACTACCAAAACAGGTTGGAAACTCATTACAAAACAACCAATGTCTTCTTTAATGGAAGAAATGCAGGTTGTTAGAAAAGGTATTATAGTTGTAGTGTTAATATGTGTTATTTTATCAATAATTATTGGTATGTATATGGCATTTAGTATTTCTAGACCTTTAAATCTTATAATTAAATTAATGGGTAAAGTGGAACAAGGAGACTTAACAGTATCTTCACCAATTAGCGGAAAAAATGAAATAGGAAAATTATCCAATAGTTTTAATAAGATGATTGAAAATGTGAGAGAATTAATTATTAAAACTGATGATGTATCAAAGCAAGTAGTAAAGGATACAACTATTATAAGAGGCTCATCAGAGCAATCTGCTGCTGCTGCAAGTCAAGTAGCTTCTGCAATTACAGAATTGGCTGAGGGAGCATCAAAACAAGCAAGACAAGTAGAAAATACTAATAGATTAATGGATAACCTGGCAACTAATATTAACAGCGTAATTGATAGAATCGAAGATATTATGAAGATGATTGAAAAAGCAGAAGCTTCAAGAGATTATGCATCAAATACTATGGATAAGCTTAATGAAAAGACTAAAAATGCTGTAGAATCTTCTCATATCATTAACCAAGAAATACAACTATTAAATGAAGAAACAAGAGAAGTTATTAAAGTTGTTAAGGTAATTGCTGGAATTAGCGAACAAACTAATCTTCTTGCACTTAATGCTGCTATAGAAGCTGCAAGGGCAGGAAAAGCAGGAAAAGGTTTTGCTGTTGTAGCGGATGAAATTAGAAAATTAGCTATGGAAACAAAAGATGCTACTGGAATGATTAACAAAATTATTTCTAATATACAAACAAAGACTCAAAAAGCAGTAGAAATCGTTGAAAGTTCAGATAAGATTTTTGATGAACAAAAACTCATGGTGCTTGAGACTAACGATGCATTTATTGAAATGGCAGAATCAACACAAAAAATGATTGAACAAATAGAAGTAATCAATAGTAAAATAGCTGATATTTCAATGCAAAAAGAGCAAACTGTAAGTGCTATAAGTAATATTGCTGCAATTGTACAGCAAAGTGCAGCTTCTATTGAAGAAGTTACTGCAACAAGCCAAGAACAAACTACTGCTGCAGAGCAATTAGCAGTACTTGCTAATAATTTAAGTGATGTAATTGAAAGCCTCAAAAAATCCCTTGCGCAATTTATTATTAATTAATTATAATGACTAGAATTGGAGGATTTGAATGAATAATTTTGTATTTAACAACCCGACAAAGATTATTTTTGGCAAAGATACAGAAAATAAAGTTGGAGAAGAAGTAGTTAAATATTCAAAGAAGATTTTACTTGTTTATGGTGGCGGAAGTATTAAGAGAACAGGATTATATGATAGGATTATTTCATCTCTTAAAGAGTCACAAATAGAATTTATAGAGTTAGCAGGAGTAAAACCAAATCCTAGGCTTAGTTTAGTTTATGAAGGGATAAAAATTTGCAAAGAAAATGCTTTAGAATTTATTTTGGCAGTAGGTGGAGGTAGTGTTATTGATACTGCAAAGGCTATTGCTATAGGAGTGCCTTATAATGGGGACGTTTGGGATTTTTACACAGGAAAAGCTATCCCTCAGGCTGCTTTGCCAATTGGTACGGTTTTAACCATACCTGCTGCAGGAAGTGAATCTAGTGACAGCTCGGTAATTACAAATGAAGATGGTTGGTATAAAAGGGGTACAGGTTCGGAACTTATCTATCCTAAGTTCTCGATTCTTAACCCAATAATAGCGTCTACAATTCCTAAATATCATCTTGCTTCTGGTATAGCTGATATTATGGCTCATTTAATGGAAAGATATTTTACTAATACAAAAAATGTTGAATTAACTGACAGATTAATAGAAGCAACTATGAAAACAATTATTAATCATGCTCCTGCGGTGATTAGTAATCCAGATGATTACGAAGCATGGAGTCAGTTAATGTGGTCTGGTACCATAGCTCACAATAATCTTTTTAGTTGTGGTAGGGTAGGAGATTGGGCATCCCATAATATAGAACATGAATTAAGTGGTATTTATGATGTTCCTCATGGTGCAGGACTGGCTGTAGTTTTTCCTGCATGGATGAAATATGTATATAAACATGACTTAAATAGATTTGTTCAATTTGCCGTAAGGGTATGGAATGTAGAGGAAGATTTCTTTAATCTTGAAAAAACTGCGTTAGAAGGTATAAGAAAACTAGAAGAATTTTTTATTTCTATTGGTCTAGGTGTACATTTAGAGGATTTAGGGATTAAAGATGACAGGTTAGAAGAGATGGCTGATAAAGCTACAAATTCTGACAATCACAAATTAGGGAACTTTGTAAAATTAGATAAAAGAGATGTTTATAATATTTTAAAATTAGCTAAATAATAATTAGAATAGTTTTATTCCATATAAAGTCTAGGGTAGTTTTTCCCTAGGCTTTATATATGCAAAAAATAGAATAAATTACAATATAGATTTATGCTATTAGCGTGTATTTTTTAATATTTTATGATACAATGGGAACTGATAATCTACTTGAACATAATCGAAAGGAGCTTAAATTGTGAAGAAAGGTTTATCATTTATCATAGCACTTATAATTTTGTTTATTAATGTAATTCCTGCTTCTGCTCAAGAGATTCCTTTTACGTTGGAATCTGAAGCTGTAATTTTAATCGAAGAAGAAACCGGAAAGGTTCTTTATGAAAAAAATGCATATAAAAGAGTCTATCCTGCTAGTACAACGAAGATATTAACAGCTTTAATAGCAATAGAATACTTAGATCCTAATGAAATTATAAAAGTTGGAAATGAAGTATATTCAGTCCCTTTAGATGCAAGTAAAGCAGGGCACAATCCAGGTGATGAAATTACATTAAAGGATTTGCTAATATCTTTGCTACTGCCTTCTGGTAATGATTCTGCTGTTGTTATTGCTTCTGAAGTTGCAAGGAAAACAACTGGAAATGAAAATCTAGATGTTAATGGTTCGATAGCTCATTTTGCAACAATAATGAATGAAAAAGGAAAAGAATTTGGTCTTTCTAATACTAATTTTGTTAATCCTCACGGTTATCATGATGATAATCATTATTCTACCGCATATGATTTAGCTACACTTACAAGGGAAGCCTTTAAAAATCCTTTATTTAAAGAAATTATTAAAATGTCAACTGCTGAAATTGGAACAGAAGGAAATGAAAAAGAGCAAAAATTATCTTTTAAAAATAGAAATTTACTTCTAGATTCAAAAAATAAAGATAGTTATTACCCCTTTGCAACAGGTGTAAAAACAGGTTTTACCAATGAAGCTGGACAATGTCTTGTAGCTTCTGCTTATAAAGATGGTATGAGTTTGATTGCAGTAGTATTAAATAATCCTACATCTGATGGCCGTTTTAATGAAGCTAAAGCTTTATTAGAATACGGTTTTCAAAATTTTAAATTTCAAAATATAGTAACTGAAGGCGAAACAGTAACTACAGTTGATGTAGAAAAAGCAGCACCTAAAGGTCCATCTCAACTAGAATTAGTTGCTAAAACTGATTATAAGGGCTTACTTTATAAAGAGGATTTTTCCCGGGTAGAAAAATCAGTAAGTTTATTTGATGAAGTTATTATAGCACCTATTTCTAAAGGACAAATTATTGGTAAAATTACTTTTACTTTAGATGGTGAAAATTTAGGAGATGTAGAACTTATTGCAAAGTATGATATAGAGAAACGTACTATTTTGGATCTTATATTTTCTATTAAAGCAATTCCTTATTGGTGTGGAGGAATAGGAGTTGTTTTCATATTGTCATTAATTATTAGTGCAATTAAGAAGAAAAAAAGAAGAAGAAGAGGTCTTCATTTTAGATAATAATTTGTTTATATTTATAAATTAAAAAAGGAGGAATCTTAATGAGTATTATTCAAAAAAGCTTTGGAAAAATGAAAGACGGGGTTGAAGTATTTCTTTTTAAACTTACAAATTCTAAAGGAATGGAAGTAGAAATAATTAATTATGGAGCTACAATTGTTTCTATTAAAGTGCCTGATAGAAATGGTAATATTGAAGATGTCGTTTTAGGTTTTGATAATATTGATAGTTATATTAAACCTCATCCATTTTTTGGAGCTATAGTAGGGCGTCATGCAAATAGAATTGAAAATGCCGAATTTACCTTAAATGGAAAGACTTATTATCTTGCTAAAAATGACGGTGAAAACCACCTTCATGGGGGTAATGAAGGTTTTGATAAGAAATTATGGGAGTCGCAAATAATTAATATAAATATGCAAGAAAGTTTACAACTTAGTTATTTTAGTAAAGACGGAGAAGAAAATTACCCGGGAAATCTTGAAGTTAAAGTTACATATACTTTAACTGAAGAAAACGAATTAATAATTGATTATTACGCTATTTCTGACAAAGATACCGTAGTTAATCTTACTAACCATGCTTACTTTAACCTTAAAGGACATAATAAGGGAGATATTTTTGACCATCAGCTTATGATTAATGCAGATAAGTTTACTGTTACAGATGATAAAGGTATCCCTACAGGTGAAATTAGAGATGTAAAAGGTACTCCTATGGATTTTACTAGCTTAAGATCTATTAGAGAGGGATTCTTCTCAGATTATGAACAAATTAAATTCAGAAGTGGATATGATCATAATTGGGTTTTAACCGTTAGCGGAAAAGTTGCTGAAAAAGCTGGTGAGCTTTATGAGCCAGATAGTGGAAGATTAATGGAATTTTTTACAACAAAACCTGGAGTACAGTTTTATTCAGGAAATTTTGTTGACACTATTGGAAAAGAAGGAGCTAACTATAAAAATAATAGTGGCTTATGCCTTGAAACTCAGTACTTTCCTAATGCCTTAAAGCATGAACATTTTCCTTCACCAATTCTTAAAGTTGGAGAAGAATATAAGCATATTACAATTTATAAATTTTCAACAAGAAATTAAAAAGGATGCCTTGGCATCCTTTTTAATATTTTAGTATTATTCCGATTACTGCAGAAGCTACAATATATAGTATTGGGTGTTTTTTATATTTTTGAATAAGAAATAATAAAACTGCAAAGAGCACAATTGATTTAAAATCAAAGAAATCTAAAATTGCTTTGCTTTGAAGGAAACTCTCAATATTAAATAAGGCTATTTTTACAACTTCAAAAGCTGCCGCTCCAATTAGACCTATAACTGCAGGACGGATTCCTTCAAGACTTGCACGTACAATAGCTTCTTCACTAAATTTCATATAATAATGGGCAATTAATACGATTATAATGATTGAAGGAGCTATTTCGCCCAGAGTAGCAATTATACCACCCAGTATACCAGCTACTTTGTAGCCTGCAAAAGTTGCCATATTAATACCTATAGGCCCAGGAGTAGACTCTGATATTGCAATCATATTGATTATATCTTCTGTAGTAAACCAGTGATATTTATCAGATAGATTTTGAATAAAAGGTATAGTTGCTAATCCTCCACCAATAGCAAACAAACCTATTTTAAAAAACTCAAAAAATAATTGTAAGTAAATCATTTTGCATCCGCCTTTTTACGCATATTTTTATTAGTACCTATAATTCCTCCGAGTATTATAATGATAACTGGAGATATATCAGAAAATGCAACTGCAATAAATGAAAAAATGAATAAGAGTATTCCCAACCAGTCCTTTATAGATTGTTTCCACATTTTTGTAATTGTATGAACTATTAAAGCGGCTACAGCAACCCTTACACCTCCTAAAGCATGCTGAACTATGGTATAATCTTGGAAGTGTTCGAAAAACATTGATATGACAGTTATTATTATAAGTGAGGGGAAGACTACTCCTAAGGTTGCAATGATAGCTCCAAGGATGCCTTTTCTTTTATAGCCAATAAAGGTTGCAGTATTTACGGCAATAAGTCCAGGAGTGCATTGGCCAATAGCATAATAGTCCAATATTTCATCACTAGTAGCCCATTTCTTTTTTTCAACTATTTCTTTTTCAATCATTGGAAGCATTGCATATCCACCACCAAAGGTAAAAGCTCCAATTCGTGCAAAAGATATAAATAATTCAAATAATTGTTTCATGTTTTTCTCCTTTCTATTTTAAGTAAGAAAAAGCTATTGGAAATATCCAATAGCTCAATTTTCACTATTTTTAGACGAAACTTTTGTAAGTAACATTACAATAATCATTATTAAAATTATTACCACAAAAATCCCTAACATACCTTTCCACATTATTCCTAAGGAAATATAAAAATTGTCTAAATTCATAACTAAACTCCTTCCTTGCAGACCTATAATATATTAGAAAGCAGACTCAAAATAATACCACCTGCAACTACTGAGCCAATTTGTCCTGAAACATTAGCACCAACAGCATGCATTAAAAGATGATTTGTGGGGTCTTCTTTTAAGCCCATTTTTTGAACTACCCTAGAAGACATAGGAAAGGCTGATATACCTGCTGCACCAATCATAGGATTTATTTTTTCCTTTAAGAAAAGATTTAATACTTTAGCAAATAAAACACCACCTATGGTATCAAATACAAAAGCTACTAGGCCTAAAAGCATAATTAGCAGGGTATCAAAAGATACAAAAGCTTCAGCAGTCATGCTAAAAGATATGGTTATACCAAGTAATAAAGTGATTAAATTTGCTAAGGTGTTTTGTGCAGTATCGGATAAGCTATTTAAAACACCACATTCTCTAATTAAGTTACCAAACATAAGAAATCCAACTAGAGCAACAGACATAGGTGCAACAAGGCCTGCTATAAAAGTAACAGCGATTGGGAAAAGAAGTCGCGTTGCCTTGGAAACAGATTTAGGATTATAAGGCATCCTTATTAAGCGTTCTTTCTTTGTAGTAACTAATCTAATGGCAAAAGGTTGCACAATAGGTACTAATGCCATATAAGAATATGCGGCTACTGCAATTGCTCCTACATATTTTGAACCTAGTATTTGTGAGACAAGGATAGATGTAGGACCGTCAGCTGCACCAATTATTCCAATAGAAGCAGCGTCTTTTAAATCAAAGCCTAATAATGTAGCAACAGATATCGCAAAAAAGATACCAAATTGTGCTGCTGCACCAAATAAAAACATCTTTGGATTAGAAAGCAGGGGACCAAAATCTATCATTGCACCAATACCTATAAATAGTAAAATAGGCAAAGCTTCAGAGGCTTCAATACCTACATTAAATAACCATTCAATTATTCCATTAGTTTCTCCTATACCTGCAAGAGTTTGATTCAGCACACCAGAGTCTGGTAAATTTACCAAAATAGCACCAAAACCCATAGGAAGTAACAATGCTGGTTCGAAGTCCTTATATATAGCCAGATAAATAAGTAATAAACCTACTCCATACATGATTAGTTGTTGAGGTGTTATTGACATTATACCTGATGTTAAAAAATCCATATTAATTTTTCCTCCTTGTTTTCAATTAAAAAAATAATAAATTATATATTTATAAAATCATAGTTATTATAGCATAACGATTTTAATTTTGTATACTAATAAATAAGTTAAATAAAAAAAATAAAATTATTAATAATTGTAAAAGTGTTATTTATAGATATATAAACAATACTTGAAATATTTGTAAAAGAGTATTATTATTTAGTTGCTATGTTTTATAATTTGATAAAAGAGGAGGGAAAAATTTTTAAGCTAAAAAGTCAAACACTAAATTTAGTTAAAGATTATTAAATTGGGGGATGAATAAGGTGAAAATTGAACTTAGCAATTTTTTAATTTTTGCAATTATGGTTTAAATTTTATCTTTTATTGAGGCTCTTTGGTTATACAAATGGGTGAAGAAACAAAAGTCTTCAAATTCACAGGTCTTAGAAATAGGTAAATTAATTCGTCAAGGAGCAAATACTTTTTTAGCTAAAGAATATAAAAAGTTAGCATATTTTTGTGGAGTTGTTGTTATTTTTATATTTCTATTTCTTCCTTCTCCAGTTTGGAGTGGAAACATAATAGATAATATAGTAATGGCTTTAGCATATATTTGTGGAACAATTTTTTCTGCTATTGCAGGTAAAGTAGGTATAAGTATAGCTACTATTGCTAATGTTAAAGCAGCAGAAGCTGCCCAAGAGGGAATTGAAAAATCTTTTATGTCAGGCTTTAGGGGTGGTGCTGTCATGGGCATGGCAGTAGTAGGGAGTAGTTTATTAGGAGTTACACTAATATATATATTAACAGGTGATACTACTGCTTTACTAGGCTTTAGTTTTGGAGCAAGTTCTTTAGCATTATTTGCAAAGGCAGGAGGAGGTATTTTTACAAAGACTGCAGATATAAGTGCAGACCTAGTTGGTAAGGTAGAGCTAGGTATTCCAGAAGATGACCCTAGAAATCCTGCTGTTATTGCTGATAATGTTGGTGATAATGTAGGGGATGTTGCTGGAATGGGTGCAGACTTGTTCGATTCTAATGTTGCAGCTATGGCTGCTGCCCTTGTAATGGCTGTTGCATTAGATAAAACAAGTACAAATATGATGAATACAAGTATGGTATTTTGTTATGGAGCAATAGGACTCTTAGCTTCAATTATTGGAGTTGCTTCGGCAAGGATAGGTAAGAATGGTAATCCTACAAGAGCACTTAATAATAGTACATATGTAACAACAGCTATTTTTGGAATATTAACTTTCCTAGTAACCTTATTTTTTGGCTTTGAATGGCGTATTTGGGGAGCTAGTGCTATAGGTTTAATTATTGGAGTGGTTATCGGGATTGCTACAAATTACTTTACTGATGATTCTAAAAAACCTGTTCATGCTGTAGCAAAATCATCAGAGTCAGGTCCAGCGTTTACAATTTTATCAGGCATTTCTTATGGTTTAATAAGTGTTCTTCCTGCCATAGTAGGAATTGCTTTATCAGCCTTAGTTGCATATAAGTTGTGTGAACCTTTAGGAGATGGCTATGCTATGTTTGGCATTTCTATGTCAGCATTAGGTATGCTTTCAATTGTTGGTATGATAATTTCAAACGATGCATATGGTCCTATTGTTGACAATGCAAGAGGTCTTGTTGAAATGGGAGAATTGGGTGATAAAGCATTAGAAATAACAGATTCTCTTGATAGTGCAGGAAATACAGTTAAAGCTGTTACCAAGGGCTTTGCAATAGGTGCAGCTGGTCTTACAGTTATTGCTTTATTGGGTGCTTTTATTAGCGAAGTAAACACAGTTGCTCTTGAATTAGGAAAAGAAACAATAACTAATTTTGATATTATGAATCCTTTAGTATTCTTTGGATTATTAGTTGGTTCTGGAATTCCTGTTGTATTTTCGGCTATGCTAATGTTGGGTGTAGAAAAGAATGCACAACGTATGGTGGATGAAATTCATCGTCAATTTAACGAGATTGATGGTTTAAAAGAAGGAAAAAAAGGTGTAATACCCGAATATGACAAGTGTATTTCTATTGCAACTGATGGTGCTATGAAGGAATTAATACCAGCAGGCTTAATGGCAATTGTAGCAACTTTGCTTGTTGGCTTTATCGGAGGAGTTCAAGCAATAGGAGGATTTTTAACTGGTAATATTATAAGTGGTTTGTTATTTGCATTATTTATGTCAAACTCTGGTGGGCTTTGGGACAATACAAAAAAATACGTTGAAGCAGGGAATAATGGAGGAAAAGGTTCTAGAGCTCATAAATCAGCTGTAGTTGGAGATACGGTAGGTGATCCCTTTAAGGATACGGCAGGTCCTTCTATTAATACGCAAATTACTGTTGTTTCTTTAGTGGCATCTTTAATGTCAACAATATTTTTGACAATATCCTTATTTGGTTAAATATAACTAGGGGGTTTCCCTAGTTATATTTTTATTAACTATTTCATTGTTTNTAAACGGAAAGTTATGGTATTATAAAAAAGTATAAAAAAAGTAATAATAGTTTTATTCTTGGTAAAAAGGAGGTCATATATGGGGAAAAGACCTAAATATTTGTTTGTGATTTCATTTGATGGTCTTTCTAGCCTTGATTTTGAATATATTAAGAAATTACCTAATTTTAAAGACTTCCTTAAAGAAGCATCTTATTCAAAAGAAGTTTATAGTATATACCCTTCTTTGACTTATCCAGCCCATGTAACTATTGTTACAGGAAAATATCCTAAAAATCATGGCGTTATTAACAATACAAAGCTTCAAATTAATAAAGATTCTCCTGATTGGTATTGGCATAGGAAAAATATTAAGGGAGAAACTATTTATGATTTGGCAATTAAAAAGGGAATGAAAGTAGCGGCTCTTTTATGGCCTGTAACAGCAAAGTCAAAAATCCAATATAATATGCCGGAAATTTTTCCTAACAGGCCTTGGCAAAATCAACTGATGGTTTCTGCCTTTAATGGAAGTCCCTATTACCAATATAAATTAAATAAGTTATATGGGAATTTAAGAAAAGGTATTAAGCAGCCATATCTTGATAATTTTACTCATCATTCTTTATTGTATACAATAAAGAATGTAAAGGCCGATATCTTTTTAGTTCATTATACGGATTTGGATAGCCAAAGACATAATTATGGTTTTAATTCTAAAGAAGCAAAGGAAGCTTTGATAAGGCATGATAAAAGACTGGGAGAAATCATAAAATCTTTAAAAGAAAAAAATATATATGAAGATAGTGCTGTGATATTACTGGGCGACCACAGTAGTTTAGATGAAGACAAGGTAATATATTTAAATAGTTTATTAAAAGAAAAAGGCTATATTGATATCAATAAGAAAGGGAAGATTAGCAATTTCCTTGCTATAGCAAAAAGTTGCGGGGGTTCAGCATATATATATAGTCAAAACAAAGATAAAGAAATGCTTGAAAAATTATATCAAATATTTAATGATGTAAATCAAGAATACAATTGTTTTGAATATATTTATAGCCGTAAAGAAGCTGAAAAATTAGGAGCAGATCTAAACTGTACTTTTATGTTGGAAGCCAATAAGGGCTATTATTTTTTAGACCCTATAAATGATAAACTAATAAAAGAATTGACAGAAGACGAAATAAAAGAGGATTCTTCTTTTACCCGTTCCACTCATGGATATTCACCCTATAAAGCTAATTATACTACTGTTTTTATGGCTAGAGGTAAGGGAATTAAAAAGGGATTAGTAATTGACAAAATGAATTTAATTGATGAAGGACCTACTTTTGCTAAACTTTTAGGCATAGAATTAAAGGGTGCAGATGGAAGAGTAATTGAAGAAATACTAGAATAAGTCTATAAATAATAACTAAGAATCGGGGGATATAATGAAACTTACAAAAGTTGAAAAAAATTGGGCTTTATATGACTGGGCAAATTCTGCATACACTATGACTGTAACATCAACTATTCTACCATTATATTTTAAGAATGCTTTTATAACTGCTGGTGGCAGTGCCTCTACATCTACTGCCTATTGGGGTTATGCTAATTCTTTTGCAACCCTTGTTATTGCGTTGTTAGCTCCAATATTGGGGACCATTGCAGACTATAAGGGATTTAAAAAGAAGTTTTTTAGTATTTTTTTAAGCTTAGGTGTTGTTTTTACTTTACTATTGACTATTGTACCTCAAAGTTATTGGTTTATGCTTTTGGTGTTTTATATTCTTACAGCTATGGGCTTTGCAGGAGCAAATATTTTTTATGATGCCTTTTTAGTGGATATTACTTCTAAAGAAAGAATGGACAAGGTATCTACTATAGGTTTTGCCTTGGGTTATATTGGAAGTACAATTCCATTTATTATCTCTATGGTAATAGTTGTTTTATCCCAGTTAGAAATAATTCCTTTATCTTTTGAAGCTGCAAGTAAGATTGCTTTTGTTATTACAGCAATATGGTGGGGAGTATTTTCTATACCAATGCTTAAAACAGTAAAACAAGTTCATGGAATTGATATTGAGCCAAAGCCTGTACGCAATAGTTTTAAAAGATTATGGGATACTTTTAAGAATATTAAAAAACACAAGAGGGTATTTATATTTTTAATTGCTTACTTTTTTTATATTGATGGTGTGGATACCATTATAAAAATGGCTACTTCTTATGGTGCAGATTTAGGAATTGATTCTATAACACTGCTTGTAGTACTTCTTGTTACTCAGTTTGTTGCCTTTCCTTTTGCACTACTATATGGGAAGCTTTCTGAAAAATTCCCTGGAAAAACAATGTTATATGTGGGGATTATCATATATACTATAATATGCATATATGGTTATTTTCTAGATAGCAAATTAGACTTTTGGATTTTAGCAATGTTAGTAGGAACTTCTCAGGGGGGAATACAGGCCCTTAGCCGTTCCTACTTTGGGAAGATTGTTCCTAAAGAAAAATCAAACGAATTTTTTGGTTTTTATAATATTTTTGGTAAATTTGCAGCAATAATGGGGCCTGCATTAATGGGTATGATATCTCAAGTCACAGGCAAAACTAATTACGGTGTATTAAGTGTTATATTGTTATTCATTATTGGAGGAGCAGTTTTATTTATGGTACCTAAGGAAGAAAAGGAATTAGTATAACTAAAAAATTGACTAGCTTTAAATAAAGTTATATATTTATATTGAATTGATTAAATGGAAGGAGATATATATGGACTCAAAAGTACTTGAAAAATATGCTAGATTACTTGTGAAAACAGGAGTCAACATTCAAAAAAATCAAATCTTGGTTATTCAAAGCCCAATTGAAGCGGCAGCTTTTGCCAGGATTGTTTCAGAGATTGCTTTTAAAGAAGGAGCAAAAGATGTACAAATTTTATGGAAGGATGAATTATCTACAAAGATTAAATATAGTTATGGACCAGATGAGATATTTGAAGAATATCCTAGCTGGCAAAAAGAATTTTATATATCATATGCTAGAAAAGGAGCAGCTTTCTTAAATATTTATGCCACGGATCCTGAACTTCTTAAAGATATTAATCCTGAAAGAGTTGCAAAATATCAAAAGGTAACCAATATAGCCTTAAAGGAGTACAGGGATAGAACTATGACCAATCAAAATGCATGGTGTATAGCTTCAATTCCCACTGTCGCTTGGGCTAAGAAAGTATTTCCAGACTTGTCTGAGGATGATGCAGTTAAAAGCTTATGGAAAGCTATTCTTAAATCAGTAAGGGTAGACCAGGAAGATCCTGTAGCAGCGTGGGAAGAGCATAAGAAAAGTCTTGAGAAAAGAATAGATTTCTTAAATTCTAAAAAGTTTAGATATCTTCATTATAAAAATGAATTAGGTACAGACCTTGTTATAGAGCTTCCTAAAAACCATCTTTGGACTGGAGGTGCTGATTTTACTCAAGATGGCACAGCTTTTATTGCTAACATGCCAACGGAAGAAGTATTTACACTCCCTAAAAAAGATGGTGTAAATGGTAAAGTTGTTAGTTCGATGCCTTTAAATTATAACGGAAGTTTAATAGATGAATTTTCTTTGACCTTTAAAGATGGTAAAATTATTGACTTTACAGCTAAAGAGGGATACGACAATTTAAAACATCTTATTAATACTGACGAAGGTTCTGCTTATCTTGGTGAAGTAGCATTAGTACCATATGATTCCCCAATTTCAAACTTAAAAACCCTATTTTACAATACTTTGTTTGATGAAAATGCGTCTTGTCATTTGGCTATAGGAAAAGCATATTCTCCATGTATTAAAGGAGGAGAAAAAATGACAGATGAAGAGCTTAAGAAAGAAGGGGCGAATGATTCTCTTGTCCATGAAGATTTTATGATAGGAACTAAGGATCTTGAAATTATGGGTACTAGCTTTGATGGTGAAGAAATAGCTATATTTAAAGATGGAAATTTTGCATTTTAACTTATAATAAAAATCCTAAGAGCCTTATTGACTCTTAGGATTTTATTATAATATGAGCATTTATTACTATTTGTTATTAATCTCCTTTTGGTATTCGATATATGAATATATTGTTGTAAAGGACATTAAGATAAACAGTGATACCATTGTAATTATAAAACTTAATGAACCACTAATAAATGAACTTATAATATAAATAATACCAATAATCATAAAGCCTATTCCACCAACTCTATGGGTTTTTTTCCAAACAGTTTCGCTAGCAAGAGTCCAAGGCAGTTTTATGCCAGTAAAATAATTAAATCTCAATTGAGTCATATAATTTCCTAAAATAACAAATAGAATTGCAACTAAGAGTTTTACAAAGAAGTCAACACGATTAATTAAATTTAATGCAGCTAATATAGTAATCCAGTGGAGTACAATAAATATTATTACTGTGCTTGCAGTAATGATACTATAAGCTTTTGAGTGTTTCTTATAGTTTTCCTTTTTTGGATCAATTTTTGGCATGTAAGTCATTAGTAGATATATTAGTGCAGGAACACATGCAAGTATAAGTGAACTATATTTTGGTCCATAGCCATCAATTTCTCCTTTTGCATTCCAATGAATAGGAATTTGCTCTGGTAAAGTAGGTAAAATAGCAATAGTTCCAATTATAGAAATGATAATTAAAGGCCATAATAATTTCTTATATTTCATTATATCAATCCTCCATCTATAAATATTAATCATCCTTTTCCCTAAAATCATAAATCCAACTTAACAGTTCTTGTAATGCTGTTGTATTGAGGGAATAAATTATATTTTGCCCTTGTCTTTCAGTTTGTACTAAATTTGCTTGTTTTAATATGTTTAAATGATGACTTAAAGAAGGTTTACTTATATTAAAGGATTTTGCAATTTCACCTGCAGACAAATCTTTTTCCCGAAGGAGCTTTAATATTTGTCTTCTGCTTTTGTCAGATAAGGCTTTAAATACGCTATCCAAATTAGATTCTCCTTTCTATTAGATAATTAGATAATTTTCTAAATATCTAATTAAAGAATAACATATTTTTTTAACTAGTGCAATATAAAAATCCACCTAACAGTATTTTTAAACAAAAAATTCATTATTATATTTAATCATTAATATACATATTATGTATGAATTTTTAAGGTGGAGGGATAAGGATGGAAATAGCTATGAATAATTTTGTCCCAGCAGGACAGCACAAATTGCCCCCATTATCTTATGGATATGATGCCCTTGAACCAATAATTAGTTCTACGAGTCTTAGGATTCATCATGATATACTCCATAAAGCATATGTAGATAATTTAAATAAAGCAGAACTTAAGTTAGTAGAACTAAGAGAAAAAGATGATTTTGAATTAATTAGCTATTGGGAAAACCAGTTGGCCTTTAATGGCTCAGGGCATATTCTTCACAGTATATATTGGACAAATATGGCACCTGTTGGCACAGGGGGAAGGCCAGGAAGTCAAACTTTAAATCAAATAAATCGTTATTTTGGCAGTTTCTTTAGTTTTCAAAAACAGCTAACTAGTGCAGCAGAAAAAGTTCAAGGGTCAGGATGGGGAATTTTAACTTGGCAGCCTACATGGAACAGATTAGAAATTTTACAAGCTGAAAAACATCAAAATCTAACCCAGTGGAGTGGAATCCCCATATTAGTATTGGATGTTTGGGAACATGCTTATTATTTAGACTATCAAAACAGGCGTCAAGAGTATATTAATAGATTGTGGCAGATAATTAACTGGAATGATGTAGAAAGAAGACTGCTTTTGGCGATGAGGGGAATAGTACCAATAGCTATGGACAATTATAGATGGTAATTAATTATCTTTATCACGATTAGCAATAAAAGCGATAACTACGACTAAAATAGCTACAAAAAGAATTATTGCACCAAAGACAACAAAAAGTGACAATGCCATAATTACTATCTACCTCCTGTTTATGATTTATGAATAAATCATAATATATCACTACTTAATTTTCAAGCATAGAACTAATTATCAATCTTTCAATTTAAATTTCAAAAAAATAACTACTACCGATGGTAGTAGCTATTTATATATGTGAATTGAAGGGGTATGTTGCTTATTTGATTTTATTATAAGTATTAAATATGAATTAGATATGAACATATCATTACAATTTAAAGAAAATTAATAGATAGATTAAAAAAGTCAGATATGCAGCTTTCTTTTGATTTTTTCTTTAATTATATCTGGAAGTTTATAATATAAACTTATAAGCAATACAGCAATAGAAATAAGTACAATAAATACTATAAGGGACCATGACAAACTGATTGATTTTTTAGCTTGATAATCTAATATACATTCTAACCCTACTGATAACAAGGAAATTCCAATAAACAAATAAGAGGGTATAAATATAAATTTATTTAGAAATTTACTTCTATTGTATAAGTATAGAAATAGGTATATGATTGCTAATGCCAAAATAATTACCGGAAGTGCATAAGAAAAAAACCAATTAATTCTACCGTCAACATAATCAATTCCCAGTGTTAAAAACATAGTAACAATTCCTATACCTAATATGGAATAATATAGACTAGAGATGTATCCTAAGAATATAAAAATATAAAACCAAGCAGCAACTACACTAATTATACTGTAATTGATAGCAAGAGGATGTGCATCAATTATAGAATTAATAGTGATTAGTATCAGAACTGCACAAAAGATTAAAATTGATAATGTAAAAAAAATCTGATTTTTTATTTTAAGTATTGTTTCATAATATTTGTTTTCAGGACGGGGGAATTTGCTAACTTTAAAATTATTATTTTCGTCTGGGATATCAGGGATGGGAAAAGTACATAAGGGACAATTTGTAATTTTATAGTCAACCTCAACACCGCATTTTGGACAATATGGCATCTAATCACTCCCTATTAGTTTCTATTTTAACTGGAATGTTCATTTTTCTTATTTTTCTAAAGAAGATTTTTTCAATTGTAGTAGTTTTAGTTAAGCTACCAAAAGATATATATATATTGTCTTTATAGCCTATTGTACCTACTTTAATGATATTTCCTATACTTGGAGGAGGATAAAATTCTATTCGTTCTACTAAATCTTCTATTGATTTTGGCAGAGTAATCAATCCTAAATTTGATATGCCTGTAGTATAATTTCTTTCACCGTATTTGCTGTATATAGTAGGCATCATAAGATTTTTTAAAAAAAGAGGAATTAACCTTATAAAAATGGATTTTTCTCGTTTAACGTTGTGGTGTATATGTTGATTAATATATTTCTTATTTAATGTCAACTGCATATAATTGCGGATATAATTTACAATTTCTTCGAATGAATATGTGCCTAAACGAAAGTCTATTTGTGGTGTTACACTTATAAAAAAATTTCTCATTGTATTTGAAGGATAAATACTTCTAAGATTAACAGGTAAATTAATAACTACAGGAAGCAGTTTAAAATTATTTGATTTAATAAAATCTTGAATTGTATCGAAATAAAGTGCAAGTAAAAACTGAGTTAAAGAAGCATTATATTTTTTTGCAGTACTAAGAAGAATATCCATTGGAATTATTCCTGTTATAATATAATATTCTCCTTTAGAGTTAAGTTTAAAAGGAAAATGAAAAGCTTTTTTAAGTTTGGGAGGATTAGGTACATTTTTAACATAGTATTTTTTGAATGCATCTTCTGCTTCTTCTTTCGAGGGTATTTTATGACTATCTGTATTAATTCCAAGCAGATTGAAATATTCTACAAGTAGGCTTTTTAAAAAATTAATAGCTCCTACACCGTCTGTAATACTGTGAGAAAATTCAACACTAATCCTATTGTTATAATATAAGACCCTAAAAGGAAAAGAATTTTTATTTTTATAAAACATAAACATACAGGGATAATATGTTTCTTTTTGAACTTTGGGATATTTTTCAGTGTGCTCAAAATAATACCAAAAGAGTCCTCTTTTAAGATTAACTTTAAAGTAGGGAAAGTACTCGATTATATTATTTAGAGCAATCTGAAGTACTTTAGAATCAATATTATTATATAAAGTTGCAGAAAGTCTAAAAACAGTAGAAACTCTTGTAGAAGTAATGGATGGATATAGTTTTCCTGCATTGTCGAGCCTGTACCATTCTTTTTTTTGTTTCATACTAATCACCAGTTCTTAATTAATATTGAAGGAATAAAAATACTACTTAAAATTTTAAATATTTCTCATATTATATTATGTATAAAAGTTAAAAACAAGAGTCGGATTGATTAAACAATTGATTAAAGCATATAGAAATCTATTAGAAGTTTTACAATTTAAGAAGCTGTCTAAGAGTTTATTCTTCCCTATCTCACACAGTCTAATTAATTAAATTAGATTGTTTAGATGACAAGGGAAGAATAAGTATTCCAAGACAGCTTTTTTATTGTCTTATTATAAGAGCTTTTATTAATAACAAATAAAGCTTGAAATATTATCTAAATCGGTTCCAAAATAAATCCAACGGTTTCTAAACCAACGCCAGCCGGCTACGGATCTCCTGCCTACAAAAGTAAGCCATGCCCAAAAACTACTTCCGTCATTTAACCAAATATAGACGAATTGAAAAGTGCAGGAACGGATAGCTCCGGGATCAATCATGTATAGGCTAGGAGATTGTTGAGGTATAAAAGAAGGAGGAGCACCCGTAGGTGGTCCCGAAGGACTCGAAGGTTGTGTATATGGAGGCATTCCAGGGACTTGTGGTTGACCAAAAAAAGGAGGTCTTTGAGGATAATCTGCTTCGTCATAATAAGGTGGTCTTGGACGGGGACGAGGCCGCTGTCGTTTATTCGAATTATCATAATAATTCATAATATCACTCCCATTCATCTTTTAGTGTATTATATGCACTAAAAGATGAAAATGCGACAGCATAATAATTTCTTCTTTTACTATTACTTTTTCTATTATAAATGTTAGATAGTTATTTTTATTTTTAATCATAATAAGTTCATGTTCTTTGTGAATAATTCTACATAAAATGAAAATAATATATTTATGAAGAAAAGATTTGTAATTTATGGATGTATAGGCTGGTGTATGGAAATCATATGGACGGGCTTAAAATCTCTTATAAAAAGAGATGTAAGAATGATGGGAAAGACTTCAATATGGATGTTTCCTATTTATGGTCTGACAGTTTTTTTAGAACCTATTTGTTCTAGGATTAAGCAGCGACATATTGTTTTTAGGGGAGGTGTATATACGATTTGTATTTTCATTGTAGAATATTGGACAGGGTCGCTGTTAAAAAAATTATTAGGGATATGTCCATGGGATTATGGGAAAAGGAGGTTTTCAATAAAAGGTCTTATTCGTCTTGATTATGCTCCGGCATGGTTTATTGCGGGTTTAATATTTGAGTGGTTATATAATATGCTAAATAAATTTACCAAAAATACAAGTTAATAATTTTATTAATTTAAAAATGAAGGAGCCAATTCTTAAACTTGCAGCTTTTTTAATCAAATGATAAAATAATATTATGTTTTTTGTATTAAAAAATGAGTTTTTTAATAACATAAACTAATATATAAGCTTATTTTAAGGAGGATATATGAATAGAAAAATAAGAATTGGCATAATTGGTTATGGTAATTTAGGAAAAGGCGTAGAGCTAGCATTAAAGCAGAATAAGGACATGGAATTAATTGCAGTTTTTACAAGACGGAATCCCAAAAGTGTTATTATAAACAGTAGTAATGTACCTGTTGTACATATAGACGATATTGATGATTATAAAGAAGAAATAGATGTTATGATTTTATGTGGAGGTTCAGCTACAGATCTGCCAGAACAGAGTCCGAAATTTGCAAAACTTTTTAATATTGTTGATAGTTTTGATAATCATAAAAAAGTAGAGGAGCATTTTAATACAGTTGATAAAGCAGCACAAGAAGGCAATAAAATAGCTGCAATTTCTATTGGTTGGGATCCAGGTTTATTTTCTATGAATCGTTTATTAGCTGATTCAATTTTACCAGAGGGAAATAATTATACTTTTTGGGGAAAAGGCGTAAGTCAAGGTCATTCAGATGCCATAAGGCGTATTGAGGGAGTTAAAGATGCAGTTCAATATACTATACCTATAGAGGAAGCCATTCAAGAAGTTCGCTCTGGTTCTAATCCTGACTTGTCCGCAGGTCAAAAGCATATCAGGGAATGCTATGTTGTCGTTGAGGAAAATGCCAATAAAGAAGAAATTGAAAAAGCAATTAAGACAATGCCTAATTATTTTTTTGACTACAACACTATAGTACATTTTGTTTCTGAAGAAGAACTTAAAAAGAATCATTCTTCAATGCCACATGGAGGTTTTGTTATAAGGACTGGCAAAACAGGAAATGGGGAAAATAAACAACTTATTGAGTTTTCCATAAAATTAGGAAGTAATCCAGAATTTACAGCTAGTGTTTTGGTTGCTTATGCAAGAGCAGTTTATAGATTGAATAAAGAAGGTCATAAAGGTGCTAAAACAATATTTGATATTCCTATTTCATATACATCACCCAAATCTCCTAAAGAAATAAGAAGAGAGTTTTTATAAAAATAAAATTTTTTCCTAATAAACCCCCCTTGTATTAAAGGGGGGGTTATTAGTATTATGAGAGTAAAGCAATGATTAATTTAAGAACTTATAAGAATTGTTAGCTATACTGCATTATGAACAAAGGCCACAATATTGTCTATGGGGATATCTGCTACAGAGCCTACGGTGTATACTGGATATCCATTCCAGCCACCTGCAGTAATTGAACCATTTTTGTCTGCAGGAAGGATAGNTCCACCATCTCCATATTCTTCACCGTAGCCCATAGGGTAGCCACCATATTCATCTCCGTATTCATAGCCGTATTTTGGAGCTCCACCAGCGTAGCTCCAAGGGTTAACATTAAAATCATTACATGTATTTCCTAAAGAGCATCCTGGGGGTGGTCCTATTCTAGTAAGTAGGCGGACAAAGGCATTGTTTACGGATAGAATAACCCCTGTAAATCCTGAACCAGATTGACCGCCGCTTGAAGTAAATATAGTAACTGTTTCACCAATATATCTTGCAAGTAGAGCTGCAAAGTTGCTTCCTGTAAAAGCTCCTGCTCCAATACCATCTGACATATAATTTCCTCCTTTTTAGCTGAAATAATTTAGAATATCTTACTTTATATCATATTCAAATTTTAAAAAAGTGTGTTTAATAGACATGGTAAAAATATACACTGTATTATAATTAATTTTTAAAATATGGAGATTGTCATGAAAAAATTATTAAAAGAATATGCAAATTCTCTTGGAATTGAATATATTGGGATTGCTTCAGCAGGACCTTATTATGACTTGAGGGAAATTCTTGAGCAAAGAATAAAGAAAGCTTATAAAAGTGATTTTGAAGAAGATGAAATAGAAAAGAGAATAGATCCTTCTATGACTTTAGAAGATGCAAAGTCTGTTATTGTATGCTTGTTTCCTTATTATGTAGGAAACATAGAAAGTTCTAATATATCAAAGTATACTTATGGACTTGATTATCATAAAATAATTGCTAAGAAATTAGAGCAAATAGGAGAATATTTAAAAGGAAAAATCAATGATTTTATTTATAAGGCATATGTAGATTCCGGCCCTTTGGTAGATAGATATTTAGCATATAAAGCGGGCTTAGGTTTTTATGGGATAAATACACATATTATTAATGAGAAATATGGAAGTTATGTATTTATAGGATATATTATAAATAATTATGATTTTGAGTCAGACAAAGCAATAGAAAGAACTTGTATGCAATGCAAAAGATGTATTATGGCATGTCCAGGTTCTGCTATTGCTGATGATTTTTCTATTAATCCTTTTAAGTGTAGGTCTTATATTAGTCAGAAAAAAGGGGAATTATCAGAACTAGAAAAAGATATTTTAAGAAAAGATAACTTAATTTTTGGTTGTGATATTTGTCAAGATGTCTGTCCTCATAATAAAATGATTAAGAAAACTAATATTGGTGAATTTAAGGATAATCTTATTTTTTCTATTGATTATGACGAATTGTTAGCTATATCTAATAAAGAATTTATAAGAAGATATAAAAATAGAGCATTTAGTTGGAGAGGAAAGAAAATNCTTTTAAGAAATTTTAACATAATTAATAATAGCAGCTAATAGTTTTTAAACTTTTAGCTGCTATATGTTAACAATCAAATATTATCTTTCCATCTTGGAACTTTATATGGATAGCAGTTCCTTCTGCAATCTTCTTACGAAGAAAGAGTTCAGCTAATTCGTCTTCTATAAGTCTTTGTATGGTTCTTCGTAAAGGTCTTGCTCCAAACTTTTTGTCATAGCCTTTTTCAAGAATATAGTCTTTTACTTTGTCATCTACTTTAATTATGATATTTCTATTTTGGGAATATTCTTTTATTTCTTTTAACATTAAATCTACTATTGCTCTTAATTCTTCTTTGGATAATTCTGTAAATACGATTATTTCATCAATTCTATTTAAAAATTCAGGACGGAATGTGTCTTTTAGGGCATCTTGGACTTTATTTTCAAGGGCATCGTAATCATCTTTTCCAAAACCAATGCCGTGGCCTTTAAGGCTAGTTCCTACATTTGAAGTCATTATAAGTATAGTATTTTCAAAATGAACTGTACGGCCTTGACTATCAGTAAGACGTCCATCTTCTAATATTTGAAGAAGCATATTAAACACATCAGGATGAGCTTTTTCAATTTCATCTAATAATATTACAGAATAGGGGTGTCTTCTGACTTTTTCAGTTAATTGACCTCCTTCATCGTAGCCAACATAACCAGGAGGAGAACCAATCAACTTGGATACTGTATGTTTTTCCATATATTCAGACATATCTAAGCGAATTATGGCTTCTTCACTGCCAAATAATTCTTCTGTAAGAGCTTTAACTAATTCTGTTTTTCCCACACCAGTAGGACCTACAAATATAAAAGAAGAAGGTTTTTTTTCTTTTTTAAAGCCTGAACGATTTCTTCTTATAGCCCTAGACAAACTTGATACAGCCTTGTGCTGGCCAACGATTCTTTTATGAAGTCTGTTTTCTAAATCCAAAAGCTTTTCTGCTTCCAGTTGGGTGATTTTTTGTACTGGGATTTTCGTCCATGATTCAATAACATTAGCAATATCATCTATACTGATAATAACTTCTGTATTTTGTTCCTCTAATTTTGTTATTTTTTCTTGGAGTTTGCATTCTTTTACTTTGTATTCTGCAGCTTTTTCATAATCATCCTTTGCTGCAGCCTCATCTTTTTTATTTTGAACAGAAAGCAATTCTTCTTTTAGTATTTCTAGCTCAACCAGGTTTTCATTTAATAAATTAGCTCTCGAACTAGTTTCATCTATTATATCGATTGCTTTGTCAGGTAAATATCTATCGGTGATATATCTTTTTGATAATTTAACAGCTGCTTCAATTACTTCGTCAGATATGAATACTTTATGATATTTTTCGTAGTAATCTTTAATTCCTTTAATTATTTCTATGGTTTCCTCAACATTAGGTTCTTCTACTAGAACAGGTTGAAAGCGTCGCTCTAAGGCTGTATCCTTTTCAATATGTTTTCTGTATTCATCTAAAGTTGTTGCACCAATAACTTGGATTTCACCACGGGCAAGGGCAGGTTTTAATATATTAGCTGCATTCATTGCGCCACCTTCGGCATTTCCAGCCCCAATAATGTTTTGTATTTCGTCAATAACAAGTATGATATTTCCGCTTTCTTTAGTTTCTTTAATAATTCCTTGCATTCTACTTTCAAATTGTCCTCTAAACTGAGTTCCTGCTACTACGGAGGTCAAATCAAGAAGGTAGACTTCAGTATTAAATAGCTTTAGTGGGACTTGTTTTTCAACAATTCTAACAGCTAAGCCTTCTGCAATAGCTGTTTTACCTACTCCTGGCTCTCCTATAAGAATAGGATTGTTTTTGGTACGGCGGTTTAATATTTGAATAACCCTGTCAATTTCTCTTTGTCTGCCGATAACTCTATCTACTTCTTTATTTTTTGCTTTTTCCGTAAGGTTGATACCGTAAGTATCCAGGAACTTTCTTTTTCTTCTTTTTTTGCTTTTTTCGTTATCTCTAGTAGTTGCTGAACTTTTATCAAAAATGGATTCTTCAGTTTGAAAATCTTTATCTTTTGAATTTCTCAAGCCTGAAAAAGCATTATTAAGGAAACTTAAAAAAGGATTATGTTCGTCTTCATTTAATTCATCGATGTCTATTCCTTCAAACATATCATTCATTTGCTCATTAAGATTATTTAATTCCTCTTCAGATAAACCAGTTTGTTGTATGAATTGATTAATTGGACCAATTCCTTGCTTTTTTGCACAAGGCATACATAGGCCTGTTATTTCTTCCTTGCCTCTTACCATTTTAGGCATAAAAATAACTGCTATATTTTTTTTGCATATTGAACATTTAATCATAGAAACCACTCCAAAATATTATCAGAATAATTCTTAGGATATTATACATAAAAATCTATAAGATACAAATTAAATTATCATTACATTTAAATCAATAATAGTATATCATTTTTTAAATAATATAGGTATATAGAAAAAATTATCAAGATATATTAATTTGAATAATTAGTTGTTTGACCATTAGTAATTAATAGTATATTTATTGTTAAAAGTATAGATTTTTACATGATTTTAGTTTATGATTATATTATCTAAATTTACCGTCAATTTATGTGAATCTAATAAGATTAAATTAATATGGCTTAAGGTGGAATGAGTGAATAATGAATATTAATTTTAATGATATTATAACTAATAATGAAGATGAGAAAAAATTAATCAATTATATTTCTAAATCTGATAATAAAAAGATAGAAGAAAGTATGCTAATAATAGAAAAATATACAGGATATAAGCTTAATGATTTTATTAACGATTTAGAGAATATTGATATTGGCTTAATGCTATTTATTGGGTTATTAGAAGCATTAAGTGGACAAAATATTTTTAAGATATATTCTAAAGCATTTCAAGCAATAATATCAAAACAATATAATAATGTTTATATAAGAAATAAAATAATGGAAGATGTTTCTAACAAGTTTAATATATCCTTGGACTTTTTATTGGATATTCTTAAGTTGTTTAATAATTATGTTCACAATGACAAAACAGATTCAAATACAGATGAGGAAGATAATTTTGATTTTGCTAAGCTGATGGATATTCCTTTGCATAAAGATAATTCGGATAGTAGTTCAACTGATATGAACGACAATAGTTCAACTGATATGGATGACAGAAGACTAACTTATATGGATAATAGTAGTTCAATTGATATGGACAATAGTAGTTCAAATGGTATCTATAACGGTAAGCCAAACAATATGTACAATAATGGTTTAAGCAATATTCCTGCTTATAACTATAATAATAGTTATAATAGTACATATAATAATAACTTTTATGATAGAGATTTATACAGTAAGCATAAAGCTATAACTAAGAAACAAAGAAAAGTCTATATTCCTGTTGCTTTGGCCTCAATAATTATTGTAATACTATTATCTGTAACATTTTTATCACCTTATGGATTAAATATTTCTGTATTTAATGAACAATCTCATGCTCTTTTAGAAGTAAAAGGCTTAACTTTAAAGTATGTTTTAGTAGCAGTAGCTGGTGAAATGTATGATATTAATGTACTAATAGATGGAGATCAATCAGAGTTTTATAGAGAATACGGAAAAGATTCCTATCATCATTATCTATGGATAAGAGATACTTATAGAAAACTTCCATCAGATAAGAAAAGACATTTAAAAACTATATATAGCAGTGGATTTTATGAGGGAACCTTAATATATTTATTGGCAGATTTAGAAGATGAAGCAGGAGTTAATCAAATTGTTTATGAAATAAAAAGGAGTAAATATATACCAGAAAACATAAAGATAGCTGCAGAAGAGTTTTATCCATATTTTTATGAAGAACATTTAAAGGAATATATAAGTATTAATAGGATAACATATGATAATTATGCCATGGAAATGAATAAAATGATTCAGGAGGAAAAACCTAATATTTTAGAGTTTATTGAAGAGACTTCAGGAGTAAAATATGATAAAAAATATAAACCCGTAATATATTATACCATGCGTCCAGGTAATGCTTTAGGATTTATTTATAAAGACTCATATATATCTTTAATTCCTGGTACCGAGAATAATTATGATAATTTATTTTATATTCCATATCATGAGTTTTCCCATGGAATCTTTAATAAAATAACTACTACTAAAGAATTTAGGCAAGCAGCAGATGTTTTAAAAGATGATAAAAGAATGTATAATTCATGGAATAATGGATTTTATAATATTTACTATGATTGGTATGACTGGTGTGAAGAAAGTCTTGTAGAAGGTTTTACCATGTATTTGGAATATAAGTCAAAAGGAAAACTTTCTAATTCAATAACTTCTATAAGGCCTTATGACAAACAATTTTTTGAATATCTAGTAGATATAAATTTTGATCCTGAAACGATGGATTTAAAAGATGTTAGTGTTAGATTTTTAAAGAGTCTTGATAAATAATTATCCCCCCAGGGTAATATCTTGAGTTTGATACCAGAAGAGAGCTTTGTCTAAGTGAGTTTTATTAAAATTGGGCCACAAATCGTCAATGACATAAAAGTCTGCATAAACTGATTGGATTGGGAGAAAGCCACTTAACCTACGTCTGCCTCCCCACCTAATAATTAAATCAATACGGGGAATGGCTTTCGAGGCATTATTTATTAAGTCCCATTTCCAACCATAATTAACTAAGAAATTTATATTCATGAGTCCTTTGCCAAAAAGGACTCTTTTATTTGCAAAAGGAAGTAGTTCCTTTGGAAAAAGAGGAGAATTAGTATTGCCGATTACAAGTAAATTAGCATCTTTATTGGCTAATTTCATAACTGCTTCTACGCAAGCTTCTTGAAAGGCCTTTGTTTGAATAGGAGGCCTTTTTGTATTGTCTTGAGTAAAACCGTAGAAGGTCATCTCTTTAATTCCATAATCCAGACATATCTTATATAACTCAAATCCCGGATTTATTCCATACTTATAACCTTCATGTTTTTCTTTATTGTTAGAAAGAGCCCATCGGCGGTTTCCATCAGGTATTATTCCAATATGATTAGGCAGTCTTTTAAAAATTGACTTTTCCATAAAATACCTTCCTTCTTATATTTTATAATAATCAATAAGAATTAAAAAGTTATTAGTAAGTTTACCCAAATCTAATTATCGTATTCAAGTAAATAAAAAGAGTCCAGAGCTTCTTACAGTTTTAATGCTATATATGTTTGAAGCTCTTTTTATATGGATACAATCTATGTAGTAATAATCTATGAATGGAGGGAATTTTTTGAGATCCTTAGGTTTATGTGTTGGTGCTTCTAGCATAGGTCATATTCTTTTAGAAACAGATAATGATGAGATTAAACTAATAAAAAAAGTTTGCATTCCTCATGAAGGGAATCCAAGGCATGTTATAAAAGAAATAATGAATTCATATAATAATGATTTACCTCAAAAGATTACAATTACTGGCCGAAAGTTTAGAAATATGATAAATGCTTCTTCGATTTCGGAGCCTGAAGCTATAGAATATGCTTTTGAATTCATAAGAAAAACAGACACTAAGCTCCAAGATGTAAATATTATTGTAAGTGGTGGAGGAGAGACATTTTTAGTTTATGAAATAGATAAAAGAGGAAAGATTTTTAATGTATATACAGGTAACAAATGTGCTTCTGGAACTGGAGAATTTTTTTTACAACAACTAAAAAGAATGGATATGACGATCGAAGAAGCCATTAATTGTGCAAATCTAAATAAGCCCTATAAAGTTGCAGGAAGATGTTCTGTTTTTTGTAAGAGTGATTGTACGCATGCATTAAATAAGAATATAGATAAAGGAAAAGTAGTAGCAGGTCTATGCGAAATGATGGCAGATAAGATTATTGAACTTATAAAGAAAACTACTTATAAAAAAGTATTATTAATTGGCGGTACTTCGCACAATAAAGTAATGCTACATTTTTTAAAAGAAAAAATATCTGAAATTATTATACCCCAATATGCAGATACTTTTGAAGCATTAGGAGCTGCCTTATGGGGAATAGAGCATTCTACAAAAAGTATTGATAAGAAAAAAGACTGGCTAAATTTAAATAAAAGTTCTTTTTCATTTTTAGAGCCTTTGTATAAATATAAAGATAAGGTGATTTTTAAGGATTTTCCTAAAAAAGAAGCTGCAGCTAATGATAAATGTATTTTGGGTTTGGATGTAGGCTCTACCACAACAAAAGCAGTTCTTATAAGAAGGCAGGATAATGCAATTATTGCTTCATGTTATCTAAGGACTAAAGGAAATCCTATAAAAGCTTCAAGAATGTGTTATGAGGCCATTAAAAATCAGATTAATTGTCCAATTGAGATTATTGGTTTGGGTGTAACTGGTTCTGGGCGTCAAATAGCAGCACTTCACGCCCTTAGTCCTGGAGTAGTTAATGAAATTATTGCTCATGCCAAAGGAGCTTTATACTTTGATTCTCAAGTTGATACAATCTTTGAAATTGGTGGTCAGGATGCTAAGTATACATGTATTAGTAAGGGGATTCCTTCAGATTATGCTATGAATGAAGCTTGCTCTGCTGGAACTGGTTCTTTTTTGGAAGAAGCAGCAAAAGAATCCTTATTTATAGATACTATGGAGATAGAAAAGATTGCCCTTGAAAGTAAGAATCCGCCTAACTTTAATGACCAATGTGCTGCATTTATAAGCAGTGATATAAAAAATGCTATTCAGGAAGGTATTGATGTAAGGGACATTGTAGCAGGTCTTGTTTATTCAATTTGTATGAACTATATTAATAAAGTTAAGGCTAATAGAGAAATTGGAGAAAAAATATTTATGCAGGGAGGAGTTTGTTATAATAAAGCAGTTCCTATAGCCATGGCTGCTCTTACAGGAAAGGAAATTATTGTTCCACCAGAACCAGGTTTGATAGGAGCCTTTGGTGCTGCATTATACATTAAAGAAAAACTTGATTTAAATTTGTTGGAGCCAAAGAATTTTGATTTAGAGGAATTATCTTTAAGAGAGGTAACTTATAGAGAACCATTTGTATGTTCTGGTGGGAAAGAAAAATGTGATAGAAAGTGTCAAATTCAAAGAATTGAAATAGATAATAATATATATCCTTTTGGAGGTGCATGCAATAAATACTACAATTTAGTACATCATAATAAAGAAAAAAATAGTGAGACAGATTTTGTTCGTTTAAGAGAAAAAATGATTTTTGAGGATTATAGCATTAATCGTGGTTTTAGACTTTTACCAAGAAACAATCAAACCGTAGGAATTAATAAATCTCTACTTACTAATAGCTTTTTTCCGCTTTATTATCAGTTTTTTTATGGTTTAGGCTATGACGTACTTTTAAGTAATGAGCTTGATAAAGAAGGAATTGAAAAAAAGGGAGCTTCTTTTTGTTATCCTGTTGAGATATCTCATGGTGCCTTGGAAAATCTAATTAAAAAGAATCCTGATATTTATTTTATTCCTCATATAAAATCTATTGAAGTAAAGAATGGTTTTCCTGTTAGTGTAACTTGTCCATTTGTACAAGGAGAACCTTATTATTTAAAGTCCGCTTTTGATGAATTAAATAAAAAGATAGTTCTGACTCCTGTATTGGATTTTGCTAAAGGATATAATAGTCTTATGAACACGTTTGTTAAAATGGCTAAGTCTTTAAGTATTGATGCTGAAATTGCCAAGAAATCCTTTGAAATAGCAATGAAAAATCAAAAAGACTTTTATTATAAATGCAAAGAGATAGGAAAACGAATTTTATTAGATTTAGAAGAAGATAAAGATAAAATTGCATTTGTATTATTTGGTCGTCCATACAATGCTTTTAGTCAGTGGGGCAACATGGGGATACCTAGTAAATTTGCTAGCCGCAATTACACCATGATACCTTTTGAATTTTTACCCTTTGATAAGGAAGAAATTAAGGAAAATATGTATTGGGCTATGGGCCAGTTTATATTAAAAGCTGCCCGTATGGTAAAGAAACATCCCCAGTTGTATGGGGTATATATTACTAATTTTAGCTGTGGACCAGATTCATTTTTAAATGGCTATTTTAGAACTATAATGGATAAAAAACCATCTTTAATTTTAGAACTTGATAATCATACGGCAGATGCAGGAATAGATACCAGGATAGAAGCTTATATTGATATAGTAAAATCCTACAGACAGCTTGATAATAAATGGAATCAAGCTAGTAATTCTCCATTTCATCCTGCATATGTTGAAATGGATAAGGGGACTATGATAGTTTATGATTCTAATGGTCAAAGTTGTACTTTGGATGATGAAAGAGTCCATGTACTTATTCCCTCTATGGGAGATATGGGTTCAAAGCTTTTAGCAGCAACTTTTAACCATATAGGAGTTAATGCTAGTGCTTTGGAGGAGCCAGGAGAAGAAGAATTAAAAATAGGGAGAGGACTTTCTTCTTGTAAAGAGTGTCTTCCTCTTCAGTTAACTATTGGTAGTTTAATGAAATACTTAGATGAAAGAAAAAACAAAGATGAATTATTGGTTTATTTTATGCCCGATACTTCAGGTCCTTGTAGATTTGGCCAATACAGTGTCTTAATAAAAAAATTGATATCTAGGTTTAAAATTAAAAATGTAGCAGTTTTTTCTCTTAATTCAGAAAATGGTTATGCAGGATTTGGAATGGACTTTTTACTTAGGGGTTGGCACTCGGTTATCATTTCAGATGTATTAGAAGAAATTAGAAGTGCAATTTTAGTTTTAGCAAAGGATAAGCAAAAAGGTATGCAAATTTATAAAGAAGTATGTAAAGATATAATTTTAAGCGTTCGAAATGATAACTGGAAAAGATTAAAAGAAACTTTAGAAGCATCTGCTAAAAAACTAAAAACAATTGAAACAAATATGCCTATAGAGGATGCTGTTAAGGTAGCTTTAGTTGGAGAAATATATGTAAGAAGAGATCGTTTTTCTAGAAAGAAGTTAGTGGAGAGGTTGGCCAAAAGAAATATTATAGTTAAAGTTGCTCCTATTGAAGAATGGATGTATTATTTAGATTATATTCAAATAAAGCGTTTTAATTTGAATTCTACTATAAAGGACAGAATCAGCACAACTATTAAGGGATTTTTTAAAAATCAATATGAAAAGACTATTAAGCAAATATTTGCAAAAAGTGGCTTATATGAATATAAAATAGTTGAAGTGAATAAAATAATTTCAAATGTAAAAGATTTAATTCATCCAGCCTTAACAGGAGAAGCAATTTTGACAGTCGGCTCAGCTATTACTGAAATAGTAGATGAAGTATCTGGTGTTATATCTATTGGGCCTTTTGGATGTATGCCAAGCAGGATTGCAGAAGCAGTTATAACTGAACAAATTAATCGTAAAAAAATACTTGTATCTTCAAATAGTAAACTAATAGAAAAAGTAATGGAAAAACATCCTGCATTACCTTTTTTGTCTATTGAAAGCGATGGTAACATATTTCCACAAATTATTGAGGCAAGACTTGAAACATTTTGTCTACAAGTAGAAAGACTCCATCATACTATACAAAAATTAAAAAACAATATGGATGATATCACATCCTAAAATTCCCCCTTTAAGGGGGTTATTATTTATTTTAAAAAAAGTAAAATGATTTAAAAAACATATGTCTTGCCTTATTGAAGTAATTATTCATTTTGTGATACAATGTCTAAGTTAATAACAAAGAATTGCAAAAAGAAAGTGGGAAAAATAGTGATTCAAAAAAGAGAAGATATTAGAAATATAGCAATAATAGCCCATGTTGATCATGGTAAAACAAGTTTGGTAGACGAACTTTTAAAACAAAGCGGTATTTTTAGACAAAATCAAGAATTAGTAGATAGAGTTATGGATTCAAATGACTTGGAAAGAGAAAGAGGCATTACTATTTTGTCAAAAAATACTGCAGTATTTTATAAAAATGTTAAAATAAACATTATAGATACACCAGGTCATGCAGATTTTGGCGGAGAGGTAGAACGGGTTTTAAAGATGGTAAATGGCGTAATACTTGTTGTTGACGCTTTTGAAGGCCCTATGCCTCAAACAAAATTTGTATTAAAAAAGGCTTTAGAGCTTGAACTTCCTGTAATTGTATGTATTAATAAAATAGACAGGCCAGAAGCAAGACCAGAAGAAGTAATTGATGAAGTTTTGGATTTATTTATTGAATTGGAAGCTGATGAAAGTCAATTGGATTGCCCTTTTGTATTTGCTTCTGCTAAAAATGGGACTGCATCATTAGATAGTTCTAGTCAGGAAGCTAATATGCAGCCTTTATTTGAAACGATTATTAATCATATACCAGCTCCTTTAGGAAATGAAGAGGAGCCTTTACAAGTACTTATTTCTACAATAGATTACAATGATTATGTAGGCAGAATAGGTATAGGTAAAGTTGAAAGAGGCAAGATAAAAATAAATCAAGAAGCAGTTATAGTAAATGCTCTTGATGAAAACAAGTGTAAAAAAGTTAAGATAACAAATATTTATCAATTTGAAGGTTTAAAAAGGGTTCCTGTAGAAAATGCTAGAATAGGTGATATTATTGCCATATCAGGTATAGAAGGAATTAATATTGGAGATACGGTTTGTGATGTGCAAAATCCTGAGCCTTTACCTTTTGTGAAAATATCGGAACCAACTATTGCTATGAATTTTTTGGTTAATGACAGTCCTTTTGCAGGTCAAGAAGGTAAATATGTTACTTCAAGGAATATACGAGAGCGATTATTAAAGGAACTTCAAACTGATGTAAGCCTTAGAGTAGAAGAGACAAATTCTACGGATGCTTTTAGAGTATCTGGAAGAGGAGAACTTCATCTTTCCATATTAATAGAAAATATGAGAAGGGAAGGTTATGAATTTCAAGTATCCAAACCAGAGGTTTTATATAAAGATATAGATGGAAGACGTTATGAACCAATGGAGATGGTTACTGTAGATGTTCCTGAAGAATTTGTTGGTGCAGTTATCGAAAAACTAGGAAGCAGAAAAGGCGAAATGATTAGCATGACATCCTTAAAAGGAGTTTATAGTCGTTTGGTATTTTCAATTCCTTCAAGGGGCTTAATAGGTTATCGATCAGAATTTTTAACTGACACTAAGGGAAATGGTATCTTAAATGCTGTATTTGACGGTTATGCCCCTTATAAAGGTGAGATTGAAAAAAGACAGTTGGGTTCATTGGTTGCCTTTGAAACAGGTGAAGCAGTTACTTATGGACTATATCATGCTCAAGAAAGAGGAATATTATTTATCGAACCTGGGACTAAGGTTTATGAAGGGATGATAGTAGGTCAAAATCCTAAAGGTGATGATATAGAAGTTAATGTATGTAAAAGAAAACATGTAACAAACATGAGAGCAGCGGGATCTGATGAAGCTTTAAGATTATCGCCGCCTAGAAAGATGAGTTTAGAAGAGTGTTTGGAGTTTATTGAGGCTGATGAATTATTAGAAGTTACTCCAAAAAGTTTAAGAATTAGAAAGAGAGTGTTAAACAGCACAGAGAGAAAGAAAACAAGGAAAAAATAATACTCTAATTGAGGTGTATTGTATGAATAAAAAAAATGCCGGGGGAAAATTGGTTAAACAAGCAGCTGTTTTGGCTACTGCAAGTTTGATTGTCAGGCTTATTGGTCTTATATACCGTTGGCCTCTTACCAATATGATTGGTGATGATGGTAATGGTCTTTATGGTATAGCATTTAATATTTATCTATTCTTTTTTGTAATATCATCAGGCGGGCTACCGGCGGCAATTTCCAAGATGGTATCTGAGAGAATGGCTCTAAAACAATATAAAAGTGCTCATAAAGTATTTATTGCTTCTTTAATTTTAGCTGCTTCCACAGGATTTACTTGTTTTGTAATCCTATGGTTTGGTGCAAATCCTATTGCAAAGAGTTTAAGTAATACTCGTATTGTATATTCTTTGAAAGCCTTAGCACCAACCTTATTAATAGTTGCTCTTATGGGAGCTTTTAGAGGATATTATCAAGGTATGAATACTATGGTGCCAACTGCCATTTCTCAAATCATTGAGCAAGTATTTAATGCAATTTTTAGTATTGTTTTAGCAGGTGTTTTTCTTAAAAAAAGTATAGAACTTGCTGCAGCAGGTGGAACCATGGGGACTGGAATTGGTGCTTTGGCAGGTCTAATATTTCTTGTTCTTTTATATTTGATGCTGCGTCCAAGATTATTAAAAAGGATTAGTAATCAAGAAGATGATGATTATATCGACGAATCTTACAGCGATATTTTAAAGACTCTTCTTTCAATAGCAATTCCCATAATTATAGGAACGGCGATTTTTAGTATTACTAATCTTATTGATGCAAAAATGGTAATGTCAATTTTACAGTCAATAGGCATGTCAGAAATTGAAGCTACAGGCTTATATGGACAGCTTACTGGAAAATATGTAACTTTGACTAATTTACCTGTTTCAATTTCTTCTGCTTTAGCTGCAGCAGTTGTTCCTAGTATAGCAGCTTCTATGGCTTTAAAAGAAAAAAAGGTAGTAAAGAATAAAGTAAATTTAGCATTAAGAGTTTCAATGATTTTAGCAGCACCTTCGATGGCAGGCTTGTTTGTATTAGGAGATCCTATACTTAAGATGCTCTTCCCAAGTTACCCAGGGGGAGGAGACTTACTTAGAATTGGCTCAATAGCAATTATATTTTTGTCCGTTGTTCAAGTAGCTACTGCAATATTGCAGGGTGTTGGTAAAGTTGCAATACCAGCAAGAAATGCGGCTATTGGGACAGGATGTAAAATTATCCTAAATTATTTTCTAATTTCTATTCCTTTGTTAAATATAAAAGGAGCAGTAATTAGTACGGTGATTTGTTATGTTATTATATCTTACTTAGATATGAAAGCTGTTAAAAAACTTACCAAGGTTAAAATTGACGCTATCAGTACATTTGTAAAGCCTATAATAGCATCAATAGTAATGGGTATATTTTCATTTATATTTTATAGATTATTCTTGTGGGGTAGCTTAAGTAATACTTTTGCAACCCTAGGTTCAATTGTCCTTTCAATAGTTGTATATTGTAGTTTTTTACTTGTTATTGGAGGGGTAAAAAAGGAAGATATTTTGTTGATGCCTAAAGGAGAAATAATATATAACAAATTAGTCAAGCTAGGTCTTATGAGTTAATAATATTTTACATAATAGAGCTATAATTTGGTTTAAGTTGGAAATAACATCTTGATGTAATAATGACTTTACATACAGTGATTTGTATAAAATCATAAATATTGGTAAAAGATATAAACAAATCATTGTATGGAGGTTAGTTATGTCTACTAAAAGAAAGATATGGATTATGTCTTCACTTGTATTTATAATAAGTTCTATCATTGTTTATAATGTATATATTAATAGATATCCTAAAGCAAATGAAAATAATATCCCTCCAAATCCTTCTCCAGAAGTCGTTTGGGATAAGGAGATGCAAAAGTTGCATGTAGTACAAGGAAATACTGATAAGATAACTCCATCAACCTTGTTGATTTATCAATATTATGACGAAAAAAGTAATAAGACTATTGAAGAAAAAGAAAAGGTACCTTATTTTCTCATTGATTTAACAAAGGATGAAGTTCAAGAAATTTATTATGATTGGCAAGTTAGTTCTTTTTCCAGTGAAAAGGTAGTATTAAAAAAGTCTATTTTCACTAAAAATAACAGTCAATATGTTTTGGGGGTACATGACGGCTTTGTAGCAATTTTTTATAATAATGAGGAAGATGTTACAAAAGTAAAAGAAGTCACTGAAACACCTATTTCTTCCCTTCCTCCTGAAGAACGAAATAAATTGGAAAAAGGGATTAAAGTTTATAGTGAAGATGAATTAATCCGTATGTTAGAAGATTATACTAGTTAACATGAGAAAACTTCTCATGTTTTTTTTATGAAAGCAAGCAGATTTACTTTAACGTTATTATTAATCTTGATGGAATAATATTTATACCTTAAAATATTGATTAAGATTGTTTAATTATATAAATGCACATATAACTTTATATTGATGAACTATAAGAATACAGTAAGGAGAAAATTATGAGAAAAAGGCCTAAAGTTATAATTATTGGCGGTGGTGCTTCAGGTTTAATGGCTTCTATAGCAGCACAAATTAATGGTGCCCAAGTAGTTATTTTAGAAAGAATGAATAGGGTAGGAAAAAAGATATTAGCAACTGGAAATGGCAGATGCAATCTTTCAAATGTTAATTTAGATATAAATAATTATCATTCATCTTATATAAAATTTGTAAATGGAATAATTAATCGATTTACTGTAGAGCAAACTTTAGATTTTTTTAACCAAATGGGTATAGAATACAAAGTTGAAGACAAAGGTAAAGTATACCCTTTAACTGAGCAAGCTTCTAGTGTATTAGATGTTTTAAGATATGAAATTAAAAGGTTGGGTATAGAAGAAGTTTGTGAGGCAGAAGTGGTTAAGATAAAAAACGATAAGAGCAAGAAATATGATAAATTTACTTTATATTTAAAAGACGGAAGAACAATGTCTGGGGATAAAGTTATTTTGGCTACAGGAGGAAAATCTTCACCAAATCTTGGTTCAAACGGAAGTGGATATCAATTAGTAATTCCCTTTGGTCATAAATTAATAGAACCATTCCCCGCTTTAGTGCAGCTTAATTTAGAGGGATGGTTTTTAAAAAGGATAAAAGGAGTAAAGTTTAACGGAAAGGCTTCTATACTAGAGAACAATAAAAATTTACAAACAGAATATGGAGAAATTCTTTTTACAGACTACGGTATTTCAGGACCACCTATTTTACAGCTTAGTAGAAAATGTGGTGAATTGCTTCAAAAAAAGAATTCAAATCCCTATATTTCTTTAGATTTATATCCGGATTTTACCAAGGAAGAGCTAAAAACTAGGATAATAAGCAGGTTTTATTATCATCCTGAAAAAACTGTAGAATTAGGATTTGTAGGGATGATTAACAAGAGGCTTATAGCTGTAATATTAAAAGAAGCAGGCTTAAATAATTTAAATGAAACTTGTAAAAATATAAAGGATAGAGAAATTGATAATATAATTAATATATTAAAGAATTGGAAGATTCCTGTTAAAGGAAGCCGGTCTTGGATGAATTCTCAAGTTACTGCTGGAGGGATATGCCTTAAGGATATAAATCCAGCCACTATGGAGTCTAAATTATTACCAGGTCTTTTCTTTGCAGGAGAGGTAGTAGATGTGGATGGAGATTGCGGAGGATTTAATCTTCAGTGGGCTTGGTCTTCAGGGTATATTGCTGGAGAAAGTGCAGCAAAATCCGATATATAATAACAAAAAAGTATTATAATGTAAATAATAAAAACAATATTTAAGAGTACAACAAAATATATATAATAAAATAGTTATACGAAAGGATGCTAATATGGATTTTATTATTCTACCCTTAATAATTTTTTTATGCAGAGTAGTAGATGTCACTATGGGTACTATACGAGTAATTTTTGTATCAAAGGGTTACAGAGTTGGTGCTGCGTTATTAGGTTTTTTTGAGATATTTATATGGATAACGGTCATTGGGGAAATAATGAGTGGTGCTAATAATATTTTTTGTTATTTAGCTTATGCTGCAGGCTTTGCTACAGGCAATTATGTGGGTATTTTTATTGAGAATAAATTATCTATTGGCCTTGTAGTTGTAAGGATAATTACACAAAAGAATTCTGATGAACTTATTAATTTTCTTAGAAGTGAAAACTATGGAGTTACAGTTCTAGAGGCGACAGGTTCTACAGGAAAGGTAAAAATTATATTTACAATTATTAAGAGAAAAAATCTAAAATCTGTAGTAGAAAATATTAATAAATTTAATCCTAAAGCTTTCTATTCTGTTGAAGATGTCAGAAACGTTAATGAAGGGGTTTTTCCTAAAAAAGAATTTGATTTTATGAAGGCTAAAGCTTTAACACATAAAAAAGAGAAATAGAAATGAAAAAAGGCTGTCTTAACTAATATTGCTAAGATAGCCTTGTTTTTGATTAATAATAGATTTTATTTTTTAAAGCTAAAATAATTTTTTAATTAAACTTATGTATTACATGTTTTTACCAGGTAATAGTAGTTATATCTGTTTTAATAGTTTTAAAGAAAAATTATATACTAATAAAATATGGTTTTCTATTTCTAAATACAGTAATTTTTGAAAAGCCAGCTTTTCTAAGCATTTCATAGGCATAATCAAAACTAAAACAAATGTCTTCTTTCCGGTGAGCATCAGAACCTACAGTAATTATTTCGCCACCTAATTCTTTATATCTTTTTAAGATTGGAAATTGGGGACTAGGATGCCCTAAGCCATATCTAAAACCTGAAGTGTTTATTTCAATTCCTTTTCCAGATTCAATAATAATCTTTAATATTGAATCTATGATATCCAAATAATCTTCATAAGATAAAATCTTATTGTCATAATTGCCATATCTGTTTATATAGTCTATATGGCCGTAAACATCATAATTATCATATCCTTTAACATTATCTAAAACACATTCAAAATATCTTAGATATGCATTTTTTTGATTCTTACCTTCAAAAAAATCCCCATTGTATAAGTCAAGCCTGTCACAAACATGCATAGAACATATGATAAAACTAAAATTATAAATAGCTAAAAAATCTTCTAATTCTTTAACAATATGAGGTTGATAGCCAATTTCTACTCCTAATACAATGTTGATTTGCTCTTTGTATTTTTCTTTTAACTTATTAAATTCTATAAGATATTTATCATAATCAATCATAAAAGGGAACTGGGGATCAGGATAATCAAAATCTACATGATCAGTGAGGGCAATTTCTTTTAAGCCTATATCTATTGCTTTTTTAATTTGATTTTCCATTTCTTCTTGGCAATCAGAAGAAAAGGAAGTATGAATGTGATAGTCTGCATAAAACATTTTATACCTCCATTTACATATTCTTTTTGTTTTATATATAGTGTATCTTTATTATACTATAAAATAAATTATAAATATTTATATAAAATCAATAAAAATGTTTGAAAACTGATGAAAAATGATATAATAAAAATGTGTTTGTTTCTCATTAAATTAAAAAGGAGAATGATATTATTATGTCAGAACAAAATTTTGAAAAAAACCATCATAATGAATGTGAATGCGGAAATGATGATTGTCATGATGAAAATGTACTTTATTTAACTCTTGATGATGATACTGAACTAAAATGCCATGTAGTTGGACTTTTTGATGTGGAAGGTAAAGACTACATTGCTCTTCTTCCTGAAGGTGAAGATGAAGTTTTAATTTACAACTATATTGAAGACGAAGAAGGAATAGAAATCTTAAATATCGATGATGATGAGGAATTTGATAAAGTATCTGAAGCATTCCTAAATGAATTTGCAGACGAAATTGATATTATGGATGATGACTATGATTTTGATGAGGATGATGAATAAATAAAACGCCGGGAACCCGGCGTTTTGTTTATTTTGAAGGTCGTATAAACATTTGAGTCCAATATTTTACACCATTTTTATTAGTTGCTAAGCCTACACCTATTTCGCTATAAGAAGCACTTAAAATATTACTTCTGTGACCAGGGGAATTCATCCATGCATTCATTACTTGAGAAGGAGTTTGCTGACCTTTGGCAATATTTTCGCCAGCTGAAGAATATCTGATTCCAAAGCTTTCCATCATACTAAAAGGAGAACCATAAGTTGGTGACTGATGAGAAAAATAATTCTTATCTATCATATCTTGAGACTTCAATCTTGCAACTCTTGATAGTTCCCAATTAGCCTTAAGGGGAGAAAGGCCTTGTTTAGCTCTTTCTGCATTAACCAATTTTATTACTTCATTTTCTAAGGATTTTACATCATCAATATTAGGTATAGTAAGTTTTTGATTTGGGTAGATTAATGCAGGATTCTTAATTTGAGGATTTGCAGAAATTATTTCACTCAATCCTATTTGATGCTTTACAGCTATTTTCCACATACTATCTCCCGGTTGGACAATATATGTTTTTGATTGTGCAAAAACTGGTACAGAAAAAAGAATAAACATAAATGATACTAATATTATTTTTCTTTTCATATAAACACCTCCTCTATTAGTTTGAAAAAATCTATAATAATTATCTATTGTATTTTTTACTATAAATGTAATAAATATCATTTGTGTTAACAATTAAGATAGATTATTTTATGAGTAAGAAAATTATAAAAAGGCTATAATATCTTTGACTGCAATAGAAATATTTGATATTATTTAATTATCAAAATTGTTAGTAATAAACTTAATTCGTTGGGGGGAGAAAACATGAAAGAGCAAGTATTGTTCATGAAAAGAAACATTGAAAACAAAGAAGACCTTATTAATGTTTTCAAAAATAATAATATTGAACTTATTAGTTCCAATAGTACCGAAGAAACTTTAGATATTCTCGATGAAAAATTTGAAAAGATTGATTTAATAGTTATCGACATGCAAGAAGATCCTTTGTTTGGTCTTAAAAGTATTAAGACAATTAAAAAGATAAATGACTATAAGCATATTCCTATTGTAATTATTGCTAATAAAAAGGATGTAATGAAAGGTCTAACTATTGGTGCTCAAGAGTACTTCATCCCGCCGTATGATAATGAAAAACTTTGTTCTTTTGTTGATATAGTTCTCAAGAAAAAAAGAGAAAATATGCATTTGTATGCCCCTGAGACTTCTATTGATATGAGCTTTGAACAATATTTTAATAGTGAAATTAAGCGTGCAGAAAGGGGAAGTTATGAATTAGCAATTTTGATACTAACTATTGTATCTAAAGATCATAATTATTATACTGAAGAAAGAACAGTATTAACTATGATTAATGAATTGGTGGATATGGTAAGAGAAAATTTAAGAGCAACAGATACTATTGTTAGATATAACAGAAGTAATGTTATTGCTTTTCTCCCTTATACATCAAGATTTAATGGAGAAATAGTATATGAAAAAATATTAGACATTTTTAATGAAAAGATATTAAGTAAAGTGGAAAACAAAAATAATTTCGATATAGTATATAGCATTGCTTCATATCCTCAAGATGGTGATACTGTTGAAGACTTATTATTTAATGCAGAAAGATTTTTAGAAGATAATAAAACAATCTATACTGTGAAATAATAACTATTAGTTATCAATAATATAATTCTATTTAAAAACTATTGATTTTTAATAAACTAGGGTGTAATATATCCCATAAGTAGCAATGAGTTATTTCTTGTTATCATATGCCAGTTTGGCGGAATGGAGGGTAAAATGCCAATTAAAATTATTACTGATAGTGGTGCAGATTTGCCTAAAGAAATAATTGATAAGTATGACATACGTGTTATTCCTTTATATGTTTATCATAACAATAAAGAGTTTTTAGATGGAGAGACACTTCATTACAGTGAATTATATGAAGGTATGAGAGAGGGAAAGATATATAAAACAGGACAAGTACCTCCAGAAACATTTAAAAAAGTCTTTACCGAATATGCAGAAAAAAAACAATCCTGTATATATGTTGCCTTTTCTTCAGCTCTATCTGGCACATGCCAAGCTTCTATAATTGCAAAAGAAGATGTTTTGGAATCTTATCCTGATTTTGATATAGAAATAGTTGATACTAAATGTGCTTCTTTAGGCTTTGGTTTAGTTGTATATAAAGCTGCACAATTGGCAAAGCAAGGAAAAACAAAAGAAGAAATAGTTGAGGCAATTAAGTTATTCTCAAGACATATGGAGCATGTTTTTACTGTAGATAATTTAGAATATCTCTATAGGGGAGGAAGAATAAGCAAAACTTCAGCTTTCCTTGGAGGAATTCTTCACATAAAACCTATTATAAATGTTGAAGATGGAAAGCTTGTTCCTATAGAAAAAGCCCGAGGAAGAAAGAAAGCAATTAAACGTCTTGTAGAGCTTGTAGGAGAAAGAGGGAAAAATTTAGAAAACCAGACAGTTGCTATAAGTCATGGGGATATTCCCGATGAAGCAGAAGAACTTAAAAAAACATTGATTAAAGAATATAATTGTAAAGATGTTTTAATTAATACTATTGGATGTGTTATAGGTGCTCATGTTGGGCCAGGAACCATGGCTTTATACTTTCTTAATGAAGAATTGTCTATATAAAAACGGTTTTGACCGTTTTTTTCTTTGAATACAATAAATATTTTAACATTATAGAGGGGATTTTAAATGGAAGCTAGAAAGAAATTAAAAGAATGCAATAGAATTGTTATCAAAATTGGAACATCATCTTTAACCCATGAAAATGGAAAGATTTATTATGGTAAAATGGAGAATTTAGCAAGGATACTTGCAGATTTAAAAAATGAAGGCAAAGAAATTATTTTGGTTTCTTCCGGAGCTATTGGAATAGGTTCTGAAAGATTAGGATGGACACAAAAACCAAAACAAACAGAAATGAAACAAGCAGCAGCAGCAGTAGGTCAAGGGATATTGATGCAAATTTATGAAAAATTTTTTAATGAATATAATCAAATAGTTGCCCAAATTTTATTAACTAAGGATGTTTTGGAGGATTCAGTTAAAAAAAATAATGCCCAAAACACTCTTAGACAACTGCTTAAAATGGGTGTTATTCCTATTGTTAATGAAAATGATACTGTTGCTACAGAAGAAATTGAAGAAAGTGTTTTTGGAGATAATGATACTTTATCTGCGATGGTTTCAGTATTAATTGATGCCGATTTACTTATAATACTATCAGATATAGACGGACTGTATACTAAGAATCCAAGAGATTATTCTGATGCGGTATTAATAGATACAGTGGATGAAATTACTAGTGAAATTGAAGAATTAGCTGGTGGAAAAGGAAGTAATTTTGGGACAGGCGGAATGATTACAAAAATTTGTGCTGCTAAAATTGCAAATAGTAACGGAGTAGATATGGTTATTGCCAATGGTGAAGATTTAATGAATATAAACAGGATTTTAGAGGGAGAGAAAGTTGGAACACTATTTAAAAAACACTGATATACAAATATACCAGTGTTATTTAAATAAATCAGTCATACTTTTTATATTTTCTAATGCAATATCTGATTTAATTGTAGTTAATGTTGAATCCTTTTGATTTATAACATCTTTTAATTCAATAAGGATTTGATTAAATTGTATGGACAGGGGTTCTTTTTTTTCAACGATTTCTCCTTGAAGTCTTGGCCATATTTCTTCAATTTCTTTTAAGTCGTTGTTAACTAGATCCCATAATCCTAGTTTTGAAGATATTTTTATATCTCTTATTAGATATTTTAATGTAAGAACTTCTGAAGGTACTTTTAGTTTAAACAAATCAGACATATAAGGTAGATGCTTAGTAATTTTAACAGCTGCATGTGCAATTTTTAATTCGGAGGGAGATGCTGTTAATAAGGGATAATTATCTGGAAGATTTTCTTCAGGAAGAGTAAGTTCTTCTTTTTTTTCTTCTTTAGAAGAAGATTTTTCTTGAGAGGAGCTAGTGTTTTGTTCTTGAGATGAACTTTTTTGTAATTGTTGCTCTAATTTAAGAGTATCTTTTTTAAGTTCTAAGTCAGCTTTTTTTTTGTTTTCTTCCATAGCTTTTGAAATAATTAAATTAGTTAATTCATTTAAGTCATTATTGAATTCTTCAGCTTTTTCGGCAGATATGCCTTTTTTGTAAGCTTCGCTAAAAAAGCTATTCCATTTTGAATGAAGAGATTTTACTTGCTCAGCAGATGTATCCCATTCTTTTTTACTAATTGAAAGAAGTAGCTCTTCAGATATACTTTCAATTTCTTCGAAGGCATCGGAAGAATTATGCTCTTTATCGGAATCTTTATTTGTTTTTTCTTGACTTCTCTGACAGCTAACCATTAAAATAGTACATATAAGTATTAGAAGATATAATAAGAATTTCTTTTTCATAGTATTCTCCTTTCTTTGACAGGACAAATACAATTTAGTACATATATATTATTAGTTATATATCATAACAAAATTCAATTTTAATCATGATAGTTTTGATATTTGGTGGAAAATATTACATGCTTTTTATAACTTGATAATTTTTTATTTTTTATATAACTACAATTGGAGGATTATATGGACGATAATTTAATCAAGCGTATAAATGAATTGTATAAAAAGCAAAAGTCCGAAGGACTTACGGAATCAGAGAAAAAGGAGCAAGGGTTATTAAGAAAAGAATATATAAAACTTTTTAGAGAAAATTTTAGACAAACAATGGACAGTATAAGGATAAAAAATGAGGATGGAACAATCCAACCTTTAAAAAAAAATAAAAACAACTAATCTATGAAAGTGAGGGGTTTGATGAATTATTGTAGAGAATGTGGCAAGATCCTTGATGAGAACCAAACGGAATGTCCTTTTTGTGGTACTCATCTAGGCAATGAAAAAGTTAAGGAGGAAGCTGATTTAACAGATAATATGTTAAATCAAAGCGATGCTAGTCCGTCCATGGATAAAATTGACAACACTTTTGAATACGGTGTTGATAGCCCAGAGTCCAAAAAAGATTATATGTATAGTACAACTACAGACTACGACTATTCATCTATGGGAGGAAGTGGCACAATGAATAATAATCCTTACGATGTTCCTGCTAGTGAACCTTTAAATAACTGGGTAAAAATTTTGTTGGCATTTTTTACAGCTACACCAGCAATAGGACCTTTTATTGGTATTATTGCGGGAATAGTTTTCATGATAAAAGAAGATCAGGACAGAAAAACTACTGGTCAAGCACTTCTTACTGTTGGAATTATCTCTTTAGTTGTTAATTGTTGTTGTGCGTTTGCAGTTTTTTCACAAACTTTATCAGAGATGAGCACATTTTATTAAAACTTATAGATAGGTGAGAATTAATGAAGAATTTATTATTTTTTTTAGGCCGTTCGGTATGTCATCAAATACCTGAACGTTCTTTTTTTATTCAAAATCTTCAATTTCCTTTATGTGCAAGGTGTACAGGAATATATACAGGAATGTTTTTAAGTTTTTTATATCTTTTTATAAGTAATAGATATAAGGGGAATAAGCCTCCTACAATAAAGCATCTTATAATTATGGTTATTCTTTGGCTGCCAATGATGATAGATGGTGCTAGTTCTTATCTTGGTCTAAGGGATACCAATAATGCTATTAGATTGATTACGGGGCTTCTTTTTGGAATTTTTATACCTGTTTTTATTGTATTAATAAGAAATTTTGATGCTAAAAAGAATAACACAAAGCCAATTATAAAAAATTATAAAGATATTGTTTGTATGCTCTTAATTTTAATAATTCCAATGTTAGTTATTAATTTAAATCATATTAGTATTTGGTGGATTTTATCTTCTGTATCTGTATTAACAATTCCATTTATCTACATACAAATTTTTTATATAATTTTAAAAAACATATTTAGTTCAATTAAGAAAGGTCAAGCTTATTTTATTGCCTCATTATTTTCCGTGATGATTATGGTTGGACTATCTATAATTAACAAATTATTATTAGCAGGCTTTAGATAAATATAATTTAGGAGAATAATTATGGATGAAAAGAAAAGGCTTAGAACTGTGTTTTTAAAAAAAAGAAACGAACTTTCTTATGAAGAAGTCAAAAAAAAGAGTGAGCTTATATACAGGAAGCTTATTGATTCTAGTTACTATACAAATTGTAAAGAAATTTATGTATATGTGAGCATGAAAAAGGAAGTAGATACTATTAAAATAATAAATAAGGCTCTTAAAGATGGAAAAACTGTAGCAGTTCCTAAAGTAGATAATTTCAAAAGAGAAATGTTTTTTTCTATGATTAACTCTTTAGACGAATTAGAGCCTGGTCATTTTGATGTGCTTGAGCCAAAAAAGGATTTTATACGGCCAGTAGAGGGAAATAATAATACGATTATTTTAGTGCCAGGAATAGTATTTGATAAAAATAAAAACAGGATAGGCTATGGTGGAGGTTACTACGACAGGTATCTTCAAAAATATAATGATATAGTAATGAAAACAATAGGTTTAGCTTATAGTCTTCAAATTATAGACAAGATACCTGCCCAAAAGTATGATATTCCTCTAGATTTAATAGTTACAGATGAAACTTGGATTAATTAAGTTTATAAAGGCTGTTATCAGTTTGCTAAGCTTGTATTTTTTTTGTTAATACATTATAATCAAAGAACGGATGTTCCTCTAATAACTTTGAAAGGATGAGTTTTTTTGATAGCATATCTAAAAGGAACTTTGGAATATGCTGGTGTGGACTCGTTAATTATGGAGGTTAACGGAGTAGGTTATAAGCTGGCTGTTCCTTCTTCTACTATCAGTAGACTTCCTACTATAGGTAATGAATTTAAAATATATACTTATCTTCAAGTTAGAGAAGATGAGATGTCTTTATATGGCTTTATATCAAAAGAAGAACTTAACATTTTTGAAAAATTAATAACTGTAAGTGGAATAGGTCCTAAGGGAGCATTAAATGTGTTGTCTACACTATCCCCAAAGGATGTATATATGGCAATTATTTCTGAAGATATTAAGTCACTAACTACTGTTTCAGGGATAGGTAAAAAAACTGCTCAAAGAATTATTTTAGAATTGAAGGATAAAATAGGAGCAGTAGTTGAAATGGACGTTGATGAATTTAAGACTTCTTCTTTTGAAGCTAATAGTATTGTCGAAGATGCTCTTTTTGCACTAACTAGTTTAGGCTATAAAAGAGCAGAAGCCATGAAGGTAATCAGAGAGGTTTATTCTGAGGGAATGGACGTAGAAAGTATAGTAAAAGGTTCACTTAAAAAATTAGCAACATTATAAAGAAAATAGGTGAAATATATGAAAGAACGAATTATAACAGGTGAACTAAGAAAAGAAGACTTAGAAATTGAAGCAGGGATCCGTCCAAAGACTTTTGATGATTATATTGGTCAGGAAAAAGTAAAGAATAATTTACAAGTCTTCATTAAAGCTGCAAAAAATAGAAAAGAAAGCTTGGACCATGTCCTACTTTATGGTCCTCCTGGTTTGGGAAAAACGACCTTAGCCAATATTATTGCTAATGAAATGAATGTAAATATAAAGATTACTTCTGGACCAGCAATTGAAAAACCAGGAGATATGGCAGCCATTCTTAATAACTTAAATGAAGGGGACTTATTATTTATAGATGAAATACACCGTCTAAATAGAAGTATAGAAGAAATTCTTTATCCTGCCATGGAGGATTATGCAATTGATATTGTAATAGGTAAAGGACCTAGTGCAAGGTCTATAAGGTTAGAGCTTCCACATTTTACTTTAGTTGGTGCTACAACAAGAGCAGGTTTACTTACAGCACCGCTTAGGGATAGATTTGGGGTTATCCAGAGATTAGAGTATTATAATCCTTCGGAACTAGCTGAAATTGTAAATAGAACTGCCAGAGTATTAGGAATAGAAATAGATGCAACGGGAGCTTATGAAATAGCCAAAAGATCAAGAGGTACACCTAGAATAGCGAATAGACTCTTAAAGAGAGTAAGAGATTTTGCTGAAGTAAAATACAATGGTTTTATTGATGAAAAGGTAGCTTCTTTAGCATTAGAAGCCTTAGAAGTTGATAAAATGGGTTTAGACAGGATTGATAGAAAAATGATTTTAACCATGATTGAAAAATTTGCCGGAGGTCCTGTTGGAGTAGATACTTTGGCTGCAGCTATAGGAGAAGAAAATGATACAATTGAAGATGTATATGAACCTTATTTGATTCAATTAGGCTTTATAAACAGAACTCCCAGGGGAAGAGTAGTTACAGATTTTGCTTATAAGCATTTTGGGATAGAACAACTTAGTTTATAATATTAAATTAAGAGAAGAAACGGTGCTTTATTGTGCTTAGTTCTTCTCTTTTTAATTGACAAATAGTATTATCATGATATAATGAGAGTAGAGCAAAACTCTACTCTCTATAGATATCCTATACAGCAATTATTTATATTTATACTGATATTGAAAAAATTCAATAGTCAAAGAAAGAGGGAGCAAAAATGGATGACAAAAAAGCTTTTAATGAAAAACGTTTGATGGAATTAGCAAGAAAAGTATCTCAAGATGAACAATTTATTAACCTTGAAACCTTTAATGATGAAATGACCATCTCACAAGTAGTGCGTTTTTTTAATAGATACGGGAAAAATTTTACTAAAACTATGATTCAAAATTACGTTAGAGTAGGAGTCATTCCACCCCCTGTAGATAAAAGATATTATACGAAGAACCATTTGATTTTGTTGACTCTTGTAGATAACTTGAAATTAATTTATTCTTTAGACGAGATAAAAACAGTATTTAGTCCTATTTTAAAAAATTCTACTAGTTTTGAAGATGACATTATAAAAGTATCAGATTTGTATAAAGACTATATACAACTTCATACTAAAGCATTAAAAGATTGGAAAGAATACCTTCCAAATACTTTAGAAGAAGTTAATAAAAAGTTAGAAGAATATAGTATTGGAGATAACGAAAAAGATACTGCATCTGTTTTTATGCTTGTCCTTACAATAATGGCTGAAACGATTGCGTTAAAGAAGTTGATACATTTAATAACAGAGGAATATTTAAATAATAATAAATAATAATAATTAATAATAATATTGTTTATCTATAGCAATATGTTATAATAATTATAGTTACTTCTTAATACTAAGGAGCGGTCATATGGATAAAAAAAATAAAATTGAAGTCATTATAAATGGTAAGGTATATACTTTAGTAGGNAATGAATCTGAAGAATATATTCAAAGAGTTGCTTTATATATCGACAAAAAAATGAGTGAAATAAAGAAATCAGAAGCAGCAAAATCACTTAGCACCAATATGATTGCTATACTGACATCCATAAATGTGGCCGATGATTTATTTAAGTTATCAGAGTCAATGAATAATTTAGAAAAACGCATTAAAAACATGGAGAATACATTAGAAGATAAAAACAAGCAAATTAAATCTTATCAAAATGAACTAGCTAATCTAAGAAAGGAAAATCGAGAATTAAAAGATACTATCACTAAACAAGAAGCTGAAATTTCAAAAAGAAAAATGGAGTTAGAAGAGTATATAAATATTTTCGATTCTAATGTTAATAATAGAATTTCAGGGGATAGATAGTAAATTTAATACAATGAATTAAAAGGGGAGTAATATATAGCTATTACCTCCCCTTTTCTCTATATATTTAATTTTTAATAAGGGTGATAAGAGTGCATAAAAACAGTATTGAGCTTCTTGCTCCTGCAGGAAGCAAAGAAAGTGTAAAAGCTGCAGTAAATAACGGATGCGATGCTATATATTTAGGTGGTAAAGCTTTTAGTGCAAGACAATATGCAGACAATTTTTCTAATGAAGAAATGAAAGAAATAATAGACTACTGTCATTTAAGAAATGTAAAAGTATATGTTACAGTTAATACATTGTATAAGCAAAAAGAATTAGTAGAATTATTTAATTTTTTGAATGAATTATATCAATTAGGAGTTGACGCTTTTATAGTACAAGACTTGGGAACAGCTGTACAAATAAGAAAAGTCTTTCCTCATATAAGTCTACATGCCAGTACTCAAATGACAATTCATAATTTAGAAGGAGTAAGGTTTCTAGAAGAACTTAATTTTAATAGGGTAGTGTTAAGCAGGGAGCTTAGCTTAGAAGAAATATCTTATATAACAAAAAGAAGTAATTTGGAAATAGAAGTATTTGTTCATGGTGCCTTATGTTTTAGTTATTCAGGTCAATGCTTGATGAGCAGTATGATTGGTGGTAGAAGCGGCAATAGGGGAAGATGTGCCCAACCTTGTAGGCTACCATATACTTTAGTTGGGGAAAACGATAATGAATTAAAATCAGGATACCTTTTAAGCCCTAAAGATATTCAAACATTAGAATATATTCCTCAAATGATTGAAGGGGGAATAAAATCTTTTAAGATTGAAGGTAGGATGAAACGGCCAGAATATGTAGGAGCAGTAGTAGGGATATATAGAAAATATATTGATTTATACTTAGAAAGACCTTCTGGTTATTTTGTTGATGAAATAGACATAAAAAACCTTGCACAAATTTTTAATAGAGGAGGTTTTTCAAAAGGTTATCTTTTTTCTAAAGGATCTAAAGACATGATGTGTTTTGAAAATCCTAAACCTTGGGGTATATATTTAGGCAAAGTTATCAAATATGACCCTAAAACAAAAAAATGTGTCTTTGATACGCTAGAAGATTTAAAGCCTGGTGATGGCATAGAAATATGGAGAAAAGGCCAGGAAAACACAGGTTTTGAGATTTCAAGAGCAAGTAAAGCAGGAGAAAAAATAAGCGTTTATGTAAAAGATGCAGTTACAAAAGGTGATTTGGTATATAAGACAAAGGATAAAGAACTTCTTGATAATATTCAAAAGACATATGCAAAAGATATTCGTAAATATAATATATATGGAAATATAAGATTTAGAACAAATATGTCTCTTTTGCTACAAGTTTGGGACGATAAAGGTGTTTTTATTGAGATAGAAGGTCCAGTTGTTGAAAAGGCAAAAAATCAACCTTTAACAGAAGAGAGAATAAAGGAGCAAATATCAAAAACAGGTAATACTCCTTTTATAATTAAGTCTTTAAGTGTAGAAGCTGATAAAGAAGCTTATTTACCTATAGGTGAATTAAATTTAATAAGAAGAAAAGCAGTAGAAGAATTAATAAAGGTTATTTTAGAAAAGTCTAGAAGACAAGCTGTCAATTTAAAGGAAATAAAAATAATAGAGGATAAGAATTCAAAAACAATAGATAATAATAAGGAATTTAATATACTATTAAGAAATATTAATGATATAGAGTATGCTTTTCATCCAAAGGTAAAAAGAATATATCTTGATATTAATAAATATTCTATAAATGATATAGAAAAAGCAGCAAAGCTTTGTCATAATAATAATACAAAATTATTTATAGCTTTGCCTCGGATTGATTTAAATCATGAAAAAGAAAAAATATGGTATAATTTAGAAAATACTTCTATTGATGGTTATTTACTAAGAACTTATGGACAAGTTTATCAATTGAAGAATACAAATAAAGATAAAATACTTGATTATACTTTTAATATCTTTAATCAAATATCGGTTGACTATTGGCTAAAATCAGATATGAAAGTATTGACTCTTTCTCCAGAATTAAATTATGATGAATTAAAAGCTTTTAGGGGAAAAGGCTTAGAAATAATCGGATATGGGCATTTGCCAGTTATGATTACTAAGCAATGTATCATAGGAAATACTATAGGAGGAAGATTAACAGATTGTCATTGCAGCAATAAAGGCAATAAAGAAAAATGTAAGCTAAGAGACAGAAAAAAGGAACTTTTCCCCATAGAACAAGATTGTTCATCCTGTATGGCAGTAATATATAATGGCAAGCCTATTATGTTATTGAAAGATTTAGAAAGAATTTTATCTCTTCCCGTAAATTCAATTAGATTAGATTTTAATTTTGAAGAAAAAAATGAAATAAAAGATATTATAGAAAGCTATATAGATAATAAAGAGATATACTTTAAAAAATATAAGAACAGACAGTTTACTAAAGGTCATTATTTTAGGGGAGTAGAGTAGGTGAAAAGTTATGTTTAAGGAGTCAATCATTGATATATTAATATTAGCATCCAGGTATGCTTTTGTATTATTTATTTTTATTTTTTTATGGTCTGGATATAGAGCAGTTTTTTTTGAAAAAGAAAAAGACATAGGAGAATTTACTGATAAGATTTATGGACAAAGAACTATGATAATACTTACCCATGTCTTAGGATTTGTCATATTGATGATGACTTCCAAGGATGCTGAACAAATAAAAGAAATTATGAAGTTAAGTGCCTTTGGTCTTCTTTTTATAATTCTTTTTATGATATTTACTTCCTTAATATATAAAAAATCCGATCCAATTATTTGGAATAGTATGCTTTTTTTAATGGTTGTAGGTTTAATTATGCTAGAAAGGATAGATCATAATTTAGCTCAGAAACAAATTATTTGGTTTTTGGCAGGTAGTTTTTTAATGATTCTTATTCCTCTAGTTTTTAAAATTATACCTAGGTTTGAAGCCTTTAAATATGTATATTTAATTATCGGATGGATATTTATTATTTCTCCTTTTATATTAGGTAAGGAACGCTACGGTGCATACAATTGGATTTATATAGGAGATTTTGCCTTTCAACCATCTGAAATTGTAAAATTCTTATTTATATTCTATCTGGCTTCTGCCCTAAGAGTTTATGACTCCTTAAAAGATCTTATCCTTCCTACCTTGATGGCTGGAGGATATGTATTGGTACTTGTTCTTCAAAGAGATTTAGGTGGGGCCTTAATATTTTTCCTTACCTTCTTGATAATGGTTTATGTCAGAACTTCTAGTTCTCTATTATTTTTTGCAGGATTAGGAGGAGCTTCATTAGCTTCAATGTTGGCATATAAATTGTTTAGTCATGTGCGGGTTAGGGTTCAAGCTTGGCTAAATCCTTGGAGAGAAATTGATACAAAAGGTTATCAAATTACTCAGTCTCTTTTTGCCATAGGGACATGGGGCTGGTTGGGAAGTGGTCTGACTGCTGGTTACCCCAAACATATTCCTGTTGTTGAAAGTGATTTTATTTTCTCAGCCATTTGTGAAGAATTTGGTAATTTATTTAGTATAGGTATTATCTTGATTTTTTTATTTATTATTTTAAGGGGGACTATGATTACCCTTAACTGTAATAGGATTTTTTATTCCCTACTTGGTATGGGGGCAATAAGCTTGATTGCAATTCAAACATTTTTAATCATAGGTGGAGTCATAAAATTGATTCCTTTAACTGGCGTTACTCTTCCTTTTGTAAGCTATGGTGGATCTTCTGTTGTAGTTAGTATTATGATTATGGGTATACTTCAGTGGATACAAAGCTTTAATGAGACAAGAGAGGAAGTGGCGGAATAAATGATTCATTTTAAGAAAAATATTAAAAAAGTTTTTTGGTTATATGCTTTAATGTTTAGTGCATTAGTGGGATATTTATTAAAGTTTTTAATTATTGATAGTTCTACTGTAATTATTAATACTTATAATCCTAGGTTAACAGCTTTAGAAAAAAATATACATCGGGGAGAAATACGTGATAGAAATGGGGAAGTTCTTGCTAGAACAGTAGTAAATGGTGAAGATTTAATTAGAGAATATCCTAAGGGTAGAGATTTCTCCCATGTAGTTGGTTTTGTACAAAAAGGAAAAACAGGAGTAGAAGCATATAGTAATTTTATGCTTTTAGAAGTTAGCGATAGATTACTGCAAAGAGTCAATCAACTATTTAGCGGAGATAAATTAAGGGGAAATAATGTTATTCTTACATTGGATGCCGATATACAACACAGAGCAAGAGAACTGCTTAAAGGCAGGAAGGGTGCAATTGTTGTAATGGAGCCTTCTACGGGTAAAATTCTTGCCATGGTATCTAATCCAGATTTTAATCCTAATGAAATCAGTCAAAACTGGGCACAACTAAATAAAGATGAAGAAAACAGTCCTCTAATCAACAGGGCAACACAAGGCTTATATCCTCCAGGTTCTATATATAAGATTATTACTGCTGCGTCAGCAATAGAAAATTTTGAGGATTGGCAGAATTTTCATTATCAATGTAACGGTGAAGCAGTCTTCGACAATAATTTAATAAGATGCTATAATTCCAATGCGCATGGAGAAGTTGATTTAGAAAAGGCTATATATCTTTCTTGTAACACTGCCTTTGCCCAACTTGGAACTGAGTTGGGAGGAGAAAAGATGCAATCAATTTCTGAAAGACTTCTTTTTAATAGGGATTTACCTTATGAATTAGAATACAGTAAAAGTCGTTTTGACTTAACAAAAAGCTCAGAAGAAAAAGAAATTGTTGAAACTACTATGGGGCAGGGCAAAACATTAGTTTCTCCATTACATATGGCAATGATTACATCTGCCGTTGCAAATGGTGGAATTTTAATGAAGCCGTATATTATAGACCATGTGGAAACAAACTATGGAAGAGAAAAGAATAAACAAATTCCAGAGAAGTATGGTGAATTATTTAGCCCTGAAACAGCAAATCAATTAACGGATATGATGGTAAGAGTAGTTAATGAGGGAACAGGAAGCCAAGCAAAGATTGCAAATGTTTCCGTTGCAGGCAAAACAGGTACGGCTCAAAATGCTTCAGGTGAAGACCATGCCTGGTTTATTGGTTTTGCCCCAGCAGAAAAGCCCAAAGTTGTTGTATCAGTAATAATCGAAAATGGGGGATCAGGGGGAAGAGTTGCAGGTCCTATTGCAAGAGAGCTGATGAATATGGTGATTAATCAATAGAGAAGGTGACTTTGTGCTTAACTTGCTCCAAATGGCTTTAGCCCCTGTTATTATTGTATGTTTCTATGTTTATATAAGAGATAAATATGAAAAAGAACCCATACGTTTATTGCTTTTAGGAGTTTTTTTTGGCTTATTAATTTCGGCACCTATAATGGCTGTAGAAAATTTATTAACTACGATGACCCCTAACAAGAACTTTTTAATAGAAGCTTTATATACTTCATTTATTGTAGCTTCAGGAACGGAAGAGTTGTTTAAGTTTATTATATTGTACTTTTTGGTATGGAAAAATAAAAATTTTAATGAGCCATTTGATGGGATTGTATATGCTGTATTTATTTCTTTAGGCTTTGCAGGTATAGAAAATGTTCTTTATATTTTCAACCCTTATTTAGGAGGATATCAAACAGCTATAGCTAGAGCTATTTTTTCCGTACCAGGGCATGGCTTATTTGGTGTTTCAATGGGTTATTATTATGCTATAGCAAAGTTTAATAAAAAAACAACGCTTGTTACTGCTTTTTTAGTGCCTTGGTTATTTCATGGCATATATGATTTTATTTTGATTTCAAATATTTCATTTTTAATGATATTTTTTGTTCCTTTTGTTCTATATTTGTGGATACAAGGTATGAGAAAAATAAAAGAACATATTCAACAATCTCCATTTAAACCCAAGAATTGATAAGAAGATACAAAAGGTGTCTTCTTTTTTAAAAATCTCAAGGTTGAAAAATATCAAAAAAAGAGGTATACTTTTTCATGTTATGAGATATTAAAATAAATAGTAAAAAATTAAGAATAAAATCATTATGCTTTTAAGGGTGTGCCATTAGTGTGCCTTTTCTGCATGAAGTTTTATGCGTCGGGAGGAGTTATTATGATAGAAGCAGTAAGCTGCGGAGGTGTTGTGATTCATAGAGGGAAAATTCTATTGTTGTACAAAAATTATAAGCACAAATATGTAGGTTGGGTTCTTCCAAAAGGAACTGTAGAAGCTGGAGAAATGTATAAGCAAACGGCACTTAGAGAAGTATATGAAGAAACATCTGTGTCAGCAAAAGTAATAAGATACATAGGTCATAGCCAATATACTTTTCAAGGCAAGGACGATATTGTTAATAAAACGGTTCATTGGTATTTGATGAGAGCTAATAGTTTTTATTGCAAACCTCAAAGAGAAGAGTATTTTGTTGATGCAGGATTCTATAAGTTTCATGAAGCTTATCATTTACTTAAATTTAATGATGAACGGCAAATTATGAAAAAAGCATATTATGCTTATATTGAATTAAGAAAAAATAAACAATGGATAAAACCTTACAAGAAAAATGTGTTTAAATAATAAAAATTCAGCATTAGGCTGAGTTTTTATTATTTAAACATGGGATAAAGTTCCCATGATATATTAGTAGTGCGGATGAAGGGACTCGAACCCCCATGGTGTTGCCACCGGCAGATTTTGAGTCTGCTGCGTCTGCCAATTCCGCCACATCCGCAGTTTTTTATGCTTAACAATATTAACATATATATTTTTATAAATCAAGAAAAATAAGATTTTAAAATAATTGGAAATGGAACTTTTAATATTAGTAAAACGTCTAAAAATATAGTATGATTTTATTAACTAATATTATAAATAGAAAGGAGAGGAAAAAATGGACACAACTGAAGAAAAGATACTAGTTAATAGAGTAAAAAAAGGAAGCATTGCTGCTTTTGAAGAGTTAATCATAGAGCATGAAGGTAAAATATATAATATAGCTTACAGATTTTTTAATAATGAAGAAGATGCAAAGGATTTGTCCCAAGAAATATTTATAAAGGTTTTTAATAAAATACATAGATTTAGAGGAGACTCAAGTTTTTCAACATGGCTTTACCGTATTGCAATAAATACTTGTATTGATGAATTGAGGAAAAGAAAAGGGAAAGAAAGTTTTTCTATAGACGAAGATATAAAAACTGACGAAGGAACTATGGCAAGAGAGTTTCAAGATAAAGATTTAAGTCCTGAAGAAATTGTTATTAATAAAGAGATAGCTTCTCAAATTCAATGGGCTCTAAATCATTTATCAGAAAGCTATAAAGAAGTAGTTATACTTAGGGATTTTCAAGGTTTCGAGTATAAACAAATATCCGAAATATTGGGTTGTTCTTTAGGAACTGTAAAATCCAGAATATCCAGAGCAAGAACGGAATTAAAAAACTTACTTATAAATGAGAAACATTTTGATTATAAAAACCGTCTAAAAACTAGAAAGGAGGGTAAGCAATGAGCTGTGAAAATTTTAGGGAATTAATATCTTTATATATTGATGGCATGTTAGATGAGGAAGAAAAAACAAATTTTGAAAGTCATCTTAAAGCATGTATAGATTGTAAAGAAGAATTTGAAGAAATAAAATCTATGATTGATGAAATTCATAATATACCAGAAAAAGCATTACCAGATGATTACCATAAAGAATTAATGCTTAAGCTATATAAACAAAAAGATGAAAATAAATTTGAAAAGAAAAGCAGTAAATTTAATTTTATGAAATATTCCACCATAGCGGCAAGTTTTTTATTATTATTTGTTATAATGGCTTCCCTTTCTAATATGGGTAGTAAGTCGTCATATGATAATGCAGCTCAAAAAAATGAATTAGCTAAAGAATTTTCTGGTAGTTATGACGGGGGAGAAGTTTATAATAGTTCATTTGATATGCCTGGTGATTTTGCTGCAGATAGTTATGAAAAGTCAGATGCATACGATGGAGCAAGCCCTGAAGAAAGTTCAGCAAGTCTAGAACAATCAATAAATGTACGTTCTACGGAAAATGCACGTTCTTCTGAAATTGGAGAAAGAAAAATAATATATAATTCCTTTATGACTTTAGAAGTGGAATTATTTGATGATACAGTAAAGAACATCAGAGAAATGACAGAAAATAGTTCAGGTTATGTTGAAAATTTTTCTAGTAACATTTATTATTCAGAACCTGAAAGAGATATTTATTTAAAAGAAGGAACTATTATAATAAGGATTCCTGTTGAAAAATACGGAGATATTTCGAGAAAACTTGAAAAGCTAGGTCATCTTATTAGTCAACATGAGACCACTGAAAACGTTACTGAACAATATATAGAAACAGAAGGTAAAATTAGGATGCTAGAAGTAGAACAAGACAGATTATTGGAAATAATGAAGAAGGCAGATAAGGTTGAAGATTTAATTAAGCTGGAAGAAAGACTTACTCAAGTTAGAACTGATTTAGAGATTTATAAAAGCAAGATAAAAAATTGGGACCAGTTAGTTGCATTTTCCACCTTTACAATTAATCTAAGAGAAGTAAAAGAAATAGAACCTATAAAAGCACCAAATCCTAATTTTATGACAAGAATTAAGTCTAGTTTTAATAAATCTATAAATGATGTTAGAGAAACTTTTGAAGATTTTGTTATAGCGTTGTCATATAATATAATTCCTTTTGTTATATTTATTCTAATTTTAGTTGTTGGTTATATTATTATTAAACCTATAATTAAAATAGTATTTAAAAAAGTAATTAAAAAACCCATAGTTAAAAAAATAATTGACATAATACAAAAAAGGAGAGAACAAATATGAAAAATAATTTTAAATCTTTATCAATCTTTTTATTAACTATCTCTTTGCTAGCTGTAAGCCTTACTATTCCTCAAAAAGTAATGGCAGATACAACAACAAGTAATTTTAATAAAATTACTGTAAGAGGTCAAGGAACAATTAAGGTAAAACCAGATATAGCCTATATTAATTTAGGAGTGTATACAGAAAATAAAGATGCAAAAATAGCTCAAGAAGAAAATGCTACTAAAATGAATAAAGTAATTTCTGCATTAAAAAATATAGGTATTGATGAGAAGGATATGCAGACAAATTACTATTATATTTATCCTATATATGATTATCAATCCAAAGGTGGTAATAGAATAGTAGGTTATAATGTAACCAATACAATTACTGTTACTGTTAGAGATATTTTAAAGGTAGGAAATGTTTTAGATCTCGCTATAAAAGAAGGTGCTAATGTATCCAGTGGTATACAATTTAGTATTGCTGATACAGAAAAGTATTACAATGAAGCTTTAAAACAAGCAGTTAAAAATGCAAAAGGAAAGGCTGAAGCAATTGGAGAGGCTATAGGAGTAGAAATAAAAGTTCCAGTTTCAGTTGTAGAAATCAGTTATGGAGGAAGAACAGTTGTATATGCTGATATTGAACAAATGAGTGCGAAAGATGAATCTGTTTCTACCCCTGTTGAAACAGGTGAAATGGATATTAATGCAACTGTCGAAGTTACATATAAATACTAAGATGTAGAAATTATAGCATTTAATTACTTTAAACAATTTTATTGAAAAAATATTTTATTATTACAAGTTCCGAATTTCTATTCGGAACTTTTTATGTTATAATACAAAACGGAGGTGATTGGATGAAAAAATGGTATATTTTATATATTTTATCTGCACTAATAATTATTATTATAATATTTACAAGGATTTGGAATATATTTCCTCAAAAAAATTATGACACAGAAATTCATTTTTTGGAAATACCTATAGGTAATTGCACTTTAATTAAAACAAAAGAAAAAAATGTTTTGATAGGAGAAGCTTCAGAAAAGGATTCAAAATATATTAAAGAGTATTTAAATAGTCAAAAGGTAAATACTATTTCTGAATTAATTATTGCTTCTCCAAGCAAAGAGAAAGTACTTGGATTTGAAGATCTTTTAAAACATTATGATGTCGAAAAAATATATCTTCCTCATATAACGGATTTAGATAAACCAACAAATGATTTTTTAAATGTAGCAAAAAATGATGGAGTGTTTATTTATCAAATTAATAACGGAGAAGAGTGGAAAGTAGGAGAAATTACATTATCATTCTTAAGACCTTCATCAGATACTACAATACCAGAAAAGGAAAAAAAAGCTATAGTAAAATTAACACTACCTAAAAAGTCAATTTTATTACTTCCTACTATGGAAAAAATTGATAAGATAGATTTAATGCTTAGCTCTTCAAAGCTTAAAGCTGATATACTAAAAGTTAATGGTAAAGGAAGAGAAGAATTTTTACAGGAAGACTTTTTAAAGGCAGTAAATCCTGATGTAATTATTTTTGCTAACAACTCAAAAGTAAAAGAAAAGGAATTACAGAGTATCTATAGTTGGGATTCCTCTGTTAATGTTGTTTCAATATATGAAGAAGGTTATCTTCTTTTTTATGGTGAAAAAGGAAAGTATAGTATGACTTCAAGAAAAAATTTATCTGTTAGGGTTCAGTAAAAAGGAGAAGACTAATGAGTAAAGTAATGTTGCTTGATGGAAATAGTATAGTAAACAGGGCTTTTTATGGAGTACCTTTGTTAACAAACTCGCAGGGCTTATATACTAATGGAATTTATGGTTTTTTAAATATCCTATTTAAGTTATTAGAAGAAGATAAACCAGATTACATAGCTGTAGCCTTTGATTTAAAAGCTCCTACATTCAGGCATAAAGCATTTAAGGATTATAAGGGAAATAGAAAAGGAATGCCTGATGAATTAGCAGTTCAAATTCCTATATTAAAACAGCTTTTAGATGCAATGGGGATTACAAGATTAGAATTAGAAGGATATGAAGCTGATGATATATTGGGAACCTTGGCTAAAGCTGCGGAAAAAAACGGGATGAAACCTATTGTTGTATCAGGAGACAAAGACCTTCTTCAATTAGCTTCTAAACATACGAAGATTAGAATTCCCAAAACAAGAGGAGGAAAAACAGAAGTTGAAGATTATTATGAAGAAGATTTAATAGAAAAGCTAGGAGTTACTCCCCTTGAATATATAGATGTAAAGGCATTAATGGGAGATTCTTCTGACAATATCCCAGGGGTACCGGGCATAGGAGAAAAAACAGCTTTTAAAATTATTAAAGAATATCACAGTATTGATAATGCCATTGATAATAGTGATAAAATAAAACCAAATCGTGCATCTCAGAATTTGCGTATTTATGAAGAACAAGCAAGACAAAGTAAGTATTTAGCGACTATATGTACAGATGTCCCTATTGAAATAGAGTGGGAAAATTTAAAAATTAATGAATTAATGAATCCTGAAGTCTATGAATTATTTAAACAATTAGAGTTTAAGAGTTTCATGGACAAATTTAAGTCTACAGTATCTAATACTGTGTCCAATAATCATACTAAAAGAAATCACAAAAAGGTTGATAAGATAGATGAATTAAATAAAATTATTGATGAAATAGTTTTAGCAGATCAGTTTTCATTCCTTATTTTTGAAGAAAATAATAAAATTCTTGGTATTAGTTGTTGCTATGAGGATTCAAAATCAATATGGATAGAAGCTTCGAAGGAGTTATCTATTGAAGAAATTACAAATAAAACAAAAAATCTTTTTGAATCAAAAGATATTAAAAAGATTACTCATAATGCTAAAAATGCAATGCACATTTTGAGTAATTATAATATATCATTAAATAATCTAGTATTTGATACGATGCTTGGTGCTTATGTATTAAATCCTACAAAAGAAAGCTATGGATTTGATGATTTAGCTCAAGAATATTTAGGTGAAGTTTTTCCAAGTGAAGAAGAAATATTGGGAAAAGGGAAAAATAAAAAATCACTTGTGGATTTAGAAGAAAGCAAACTAACATATTTTACTTCTGAGCAGGCATATATTATTTTTCGTACTTACAAATTAATGGTAGAAAAGATAAAAGAAAATCAACAAGAATTTCTTTATTATGATATTGAGCTTCCACTAATAGAAGTATTATACAACATGGAAAAATGCGGTTTTACAATTGATATTAATAGATTAAAAGAATATATAGAAGAATTAACTAAAAAAATTGATATTCTCACAGAAAATATTTATAATTTAGCTGGAGAAGAATTTAATATAAATTCTCCTAAGCAATTAGGAATAATTCTTTTTGAAAAGCTTATGCTTCCTGTAGTAAAAAAGACAAAGACAGGTTATTCTACAGCAGCAGAAGTTTTAGAAAAGTTGAAGAATAAGCATCCAATTATAGATAATATATTAGAATACAGACAATTAGTAAAACTTAAAACTACTTATGGAGATGGTTTGTATTCAGCAGTCAATAAAGATACTGGTAAATTACATTCAACTTTTAACCAAACAATTACTGCAACAGGTAGAATAAGTAGTACAGAGCCTAATTTACAAAACATTCCTATCAAACTTGAGATGGGGAGAAAAATCAGAAAAGTATTTATACCTCAAAGCAAAGATTATTTGTTGCTAGATGCAGATTATTCTCAAATAGAACTTAGGGTTTTAGCCCATATTGCTCAAGATGAAACTCTTATTAATGCTTTTCGAAGTGGAGAAGATATTCATAAAATAACTGCTGCTAAAGTTTTTAAACTAGACATTAATGAAGTAAATTCAACTCAAAGGAACAACGCTAAAGCTGTGAACTTTGGTATAATTTATGGTATTGGTGCTTTTAGTTTAAGCCAGGATTTGAATATAACAAGAAAAGAAGCAGAGGAATATATAGAGGGTTATTTTGAAAAATACCCCAAAGTAAAGGAATACATGAATGAAACAGTAAAAAAAGCAAGAGAACTAGGCTATGTTACAACTTTATTTGGAAGAAGAAGACCAATACCTGAAATAAGCTCTAGTAATTTTAATTTACGCTCGTTTGGTGAAAGGGTGGCCATGAATACTCCAATTCAAGGAACAGCAGCTGATATAATAAAAATTGCAATGATTAGAGTTTATAATAAATTAAAAGAAAAAAAATTAAAATCCAGATTAATTCTTCAAGTACATGATGAGCTTTTAGTTGAAGTTCATAAAGATGAACTAGATGAAGTTAAAGAGATTCTTAAGAATGAAATGGAAAATGCAGTTAAGTTAGATGTTCCTCTTGAAATAGATATGCATTTGGGTGATACTTGGTTTGAGGCTAAATAAAGGAGGACAAAATGAAAGTAATAGGTATTACTGGTGGCAGTGGAAGTGGAAAAAGCACAGTGGCATCATTATTATCACAAATTACCAGTGCCTATATAATTAATGCAGATAAAATAGGCCATGATATATTAAAAAAGGGTAAAGCTGCATATTATCCCATTGTTGAAAAGTTTGGGAAAAGCATTTTAAATAGTGATGGGGAGATTAATCGTAGTAAATTGGGGAAAATCGTTTTTTCAAATAAGAACTTACTAAAAACATTAAACGAAATTACTCATCCCCTTATTGTACAAGAAATATTAGACATTATTAACGAAATAAAAACTAATACTAATTCATATAAATATATTGTTATTGATGCCGCACTTTTAATTGAATCTGGACTTCATGAAGTAGTAGATGAAATTTGGCTAGTTTATGCCGATGAAGATATTAGGGTGAATAGAATTGTAGAAAGGGACGGAATTACGAAGGAAGAAGCAAAACAAAGAATTAATTCACAAATGCTATGGGAAGAATTGAAAAAGTATGGAGATATTATTATTGATAATGGAAAAGACAAAGAGTTTACAAATGAACAGATAAATAATATTGTTTGGACTAGATAATAAAAAGGAGATCAATTATGTCTTATATTATTGACCTTCGGAAGAAGAAATTCCGCCTATTATTTCTTTTTATTCTTTTTATAATATTTTTTTTGCTAGGTTTAGAATTAGTTAAAATATTTTTATTCCCGGTTAAATACAAGAATTTAGTTATAACGTATTCCAATCTTTATGATTTGGACCCTTATTTGATTTTTTCAATTATTAAAGTCGAAAGCAAATTTAATCCTGATGCACAATCTCATAAAAATGCTAAAGGTCTTATGCAGATTACAGACAAAACAGGCCAATGGGCAGCAAAGGAACTAGGTATAAAAGATTATAGTGATGAAAAACTATATGACCCAGAAATTAATATTCAAATAGGTTGTTGGTATATAAATAAATTATTAAATCAATTTGAAGATGTGGAGACAAGTTTAGCTGCGTATAATGCTGGAAGTGGGAATGTATCAAAATGGCTTAAGGATGAAAGATATAGTCAAGACGGGAAAAAAGTCCATGAGATTCCTTTTTGGGAAACTAAAGAATATGTAAAAAAAGTTCTCGATAGTAAACGAATTTATAAGAAGTTATACAAATCCTTTTAGATTTAAAACACAATAATAATGCTTAGGAAGGTGCGAAAAATTGAATAGAAGAGTAAAAGCCTTAATGCTTACATTTTTTTTAACTTTTAATATTACAAGCTGTACATATGATGATAACAATAAATCAAAGCAAGAAGAAACTCAAATAGAAGAAGAAAAAGTAGTTGAATTGCCAGAACCTACTAAGGGTGGGGAAATAATTATTTCTTTTAGAATGCCCAAAACTTTAAATCCTATATTAAATGAAGATTATACAGTAGACCAGGTATTAAAATTAGTCTTTGATACTCTAATTGATTTTGACGAATCACAAAAACCTACAGCTAATTTAGCTTCAAATTGGAGCTTTTCCAGTGACGGCAGTTCAGTTACAATTAATCTTCGCCAAGATGTAAGGTGGCATGATGGAAATCCTTTTACTGCAAGGGATGTTGTTTTCTCATTAGATACAATAAAGAGTGCTTCTAGTACATCTCCTTATAAAAAATGTATTGATAATATAGTTTCTTATAAAGCTGAAGATGATTACACCGTCAAAATATTTTATAATCAACCTTTTAGTGGAGCCATATATGCATTGTATTTTCCTATTATCCCTGCTCATATATATGAAGGTGTACGCGGACAAGATATGGCTGAAAAGGTACCAGTGGGAACAGGTGCTTATAAATTAGGTGACTATAAATTAGCTAAAGAATTGCAGTTAGAAGCTAATCCTGATTGGTTTAAAGGAGAACCTTATATTGAAAGAATAAAAGTACTTGTTATTCCTGATGACGAAACAGAATTTTATTCTTTCGAGCAAGGACAAATTGATTTGATAGGTACAAATGCTGTAGATTGGGGCAAGTATGCTCAAAATGGCGGAACAAGAATAAAAGAATATGTTTCTTCTTATTATGACTTTATAGGATTTAATTTTAACAAGACTTTGTTCCAGGATAAAAAGTTAAGAAAAGCAATAGCATATGCACTAGATAAAGAGAGTATATTAGAAAATCAATATTTAAATCACGGAGTATTAACTGATGTTCCAGTTAATCCAAGTTCATGGCTCTATTGTGATGAAATTGAAAAATATAATTATGATATCGAAAAATCTAAAGAACTTTTAAGCGAAAGTGGATGGGCTGATTCAGATCAAGATGGAATATTGGATAAGTCAATTAATGGGAATAAAGTAGATTTATCTTTTAATCTTTTAGTTGAATCAGGAGATAAAACAAGAAAAGAAGCAGCCAATGAGATTATTAATATGCTTGGAGAGTTGGGAATTAAAGTAAATCTTGAAGAAGTTACTAAAGAAGATTTTTTAGTACGACTACAAGAAAAGAATTTTGACGCCTTTTTAGGAGGATGGAAACTTTCACCTATTCCAGACTTTAGCTTTGCTTTTCATTCTTCTCAAATAGAAAATGGTAGTAATTTTATTTCATTTAAAAGTGAACAAATGGATAATTTGCTTGCAAATGCTTTTACTGCTGTAGGAGAAGAAAACATGAAAACAGCATACGATGAACTTCAAAAATATATTTCTGATGAATTACCTTACATTAGTCTTTATTTTAGGAATGCTGCCCTTATAACAAATGACAAGATTCAAGGGGAACTAAAACCTCAAAAAGACTTTTATATTGGGAATATCAAAGATTGGTTTATTTATGAGCCAGAAACTGATGAACAAAGTGACCAATAATTGGTTGCTTTGTTCATTACTGATTTTTTAGTTATTATATTCAGTTTTTCAAAAATGTTGTATTTTCTTGTCTATAAATAAAATTTATTATAGATTTTTTTGTCACATATGTTATCATAATATATAGGAGATTCTTTAATTTAATAACTCATCCAAAACTAATAATGGGGGAGTGGAAAGTGATTTTAGAATATAATATCAATAAGGAAGATTTTGTTTTTGGTTTAGATATAGGTACAAGGAAAGTAATGGGTGTTTTAGGTTTTCAAAGAGATGACGATTTTATAGTCATTGATAGTGTAGCATTAGAGCACGAATCAAGAGCAATGATAGACGGACAGATACATGATATCCATAAAGTTGCCAATTCTGTGATAAAAGTAAAGAATATTTTAGAAGAAAAAACAGGATTAGAACTTACTGAAGTTTCTATTGCTGCAGCAGGACGATTGTTAAGTACATATTCTGTAAAGGTAGAATTAACTTTTGATGAAGAAAAAGAAATCCAAAAAGATATTATTAAAGAATTAGAATTAAAAGGAATATCAGAAGCCCAAGCAAAAATCAAAGAGGAATTTCAAAATTCTGAAATTGACTATTTTTCTGTGGGTTATTCTGTTGTAAATTATTATTTAGATGATTACATGATTTCTAAATTAGAAGGACATAGGGCTAGAAAAATTGCTGCTGATGTATTGGTTACTTTTTTACCTAAAGCTGTAGTAGATAGCTTATACTCAGTGATGGACAGAGTTGGGCTTGAAGTCACTAATCTTACATTAGAACCTATTGCAGCAATTAATGTTGCCATACCTGAAGAATTAAGATTACTTAATTTAGCATTAGTAGATATTGGAGCAGGGACATCAGATATAGCTGTTACTAAAGATGGCGCTGTTATTGGATATGGGATGATACCAATTGCAGGCGATGAAATAACTGAACAAATAGTTCATAAATATTTAGTAGATTTTCATACAGCAGAAGAAATTAAATTTAAAATAGGAAAAGAAAGTGAAATTACTTTTAAAGATATTATGGGCTTGACTCATACTGTCTCTACAGAGGAATTATTAGAAGTAGTAAAAGGACCTGTCTACCGCTTGGCAGAAGAAATATCTGAAAAAGTTTGTGAAGTAAATGGAAATAAAAAACCTAATGCAATTTTTTGCGTAGGTGGTGGAAGTCAAGTAATAGGGCTTACAAAAAAGATTTCTGAAATACTAGATATTCCAAATGAAAGAGTAGCAGTTAAAGGGGGAGATTCCTTAATCAATGTAAAATATCAGTCTGAATTTTTAAAAACCCCAGATGTAATTACTCCAATTGGAATATGTGTTACTTCCCTTAAACAAAGAGGTTACGACTTTATTAAAGTGAATTTTAATAGGGAAGAAGTAAAGCTTCTAAATGCAAAAAGATTAACTGTATTAGACGTATGTATGCAAAAAGGTTTGGATCATACAAATTTAATTGGAAGAAAGGGTGCTTCTCTTTTCTTCAAACTAAACAATGAAAGAAAAAGGATAAAAGGTGGGCCTGCAGAGCCTGCAGAACTTTTAGTAAATGGAAGAGAAGCTAGTTTAGATACCCTTATTCATGATGGAGACGATATATTGGTACAAGCAGCAGTTAATGGTGATGATGCAAGAGCCTTTGTTAGAGATTTTATTGACAATAAAAATTTAAAAAGGGTATTGATAAATGGAGCTTACATGGAATTATCCTCCATATCCTTTGTTAACGGAAAAATTGCAGATAAAAACCAAGAAATATTTAACGATGATGATGTTATGATAATTGACATTAACACAATTGCAGATTTATGTGAGTACTTAGAGGTTACTCTTGATGATAAAGAGGTTATTGTCAATAAGGTTAAAGTGGACTCATCTTATCTTATCAAAGACGGAGATTCAATAGAATTTAAGATTAAAGAAAATAACGATAGCTTTACTGTGGATAATAGCGATGGTAAACTATTATTTGATAATGATAAAAATACGGAACTATCGTTCTTTGATAATAAAAGCTCTGAAACGTTATTATTTGATGATATTAGTTCTGATGATTTTATTATTGAAGATGATAGAACAGATGATTTACTTGATGAAGATGAGGGTCCTGATTTTTCATTTGATACTGATAGTAGTACGAAAGATTTTTCATTTGATACTAATAGTAGTACGAAAGATTTTTCTTTTGGAACTGAAAATAGTCAAGAAGCACTTATTGAGGATAAAAAACTTGAAATCCCTGTTATTGTTACAGTAAATGGGGAAGAAGTGATTATGAAGAGTGAAAAGAAAGATTATATTTTTGTAGACATTTTTAATTTCATAGATTTTGATTTATCACATCCACAGGGCAATATTGTATTAAAGTTAAATGGTAACAGAGCGGCATTTACTGACTCAATTAGGCATGGAGATATAATAGAAATATATTGGGATAAATCATATAAGGTGGAAAACATATGAGGAGATTGGAATTTTCCGAAAAAACATATACCAATATTAATATTTGTCTTTTTTTACTTGTCTTGATTTATTTAGAAATAAACAAAAGGCTGGGTATTTATAACGAATTAGGAAATGTTTTCATAATTCTAATAGCAGGAATACTAATTATGATTTTGAAAGTCTTTTTTATAGAAAAAGGATTTCTCAACAAAAAGTATCTCTATCTTGCTTTTAAAACTTTAGAATTATTAGTTATTAGTTATTTGATTTATTATTATGAAAAAATATCATTAATAGCTTCTGCCATTTACTTATTAATTGTTGTACAAATTATTTTACAAGACTTCAAGCAAAAAAATTTAATAATTTCTTTTTTACCAATAATTCTTGTTGGTTTATTAAAATTAAGGGAAAAATTCTTTAGCTTGGACGTTTTAATTAATATAAGCTTTATTGTTTTTGTTTGTATCTTATTAGTTTATATTTTAGAATCTAAAATAATACGATTCAAAAAAGAAGCCGATGAAGATAAGAAACGTATAAAAGAACTTCAAAAAATAAATAAAGAATTGTTTAGAAAAAATAATGAGTTTGTTACCTTAAATGAAGAACTGCAAGAGCAAAAAGAAGAAATGAAGAAAACTTGTGACAATTTCAGGAATAGTGTTGCTGAGTTATTTATTTTAAGAGAAATTAGTTCATATATTGGCTCTATTCTTGATATTGAACAGTTGTTAGAGATGGTATGTGATATGATTATGGGGATTATGGGTGTTGATACCTGTTCCATAATTGTTTACAACGAAGATGATGATTCTTTAGATTTTCATATTAAGAGTATATATAGTCAAGATGTTATTGAAATGTTTAAAGAAAGGGTTTGGACAAGTTTTCTACATAATAAAATAAAAAATAAAGAAATTATAATGGATAATCACGCTAGTGAAGACAAATATGAATTCTTAAAAGGAAGGAAAGTAGGTTCTTTAGTAGCAGTACCCTTATATAAGGCTAATAAAACCTATGGTTTAATTCTGGCAGAGCATTCTTTAGATAATTATTTTTCTATTAGCAGTACAGATTTATTTAAAGCAGTATCTATGCAAGTTACTATGGCAATTGAAAATGCACAATTATATGAGCAGATGGAAGACATAGCAATAAAAGATGGTCTTACTAAGATTTATAACCGTTTATATTTGCAAAATATCTTACCAGAATTAGTTGAGAAAGCAAAATCAAACAATGAGCCTATAGCTGTTTCTATATTTGATATTGACCATTTTAAGAAATTTAATGATACATATGGCCATTTATTTGGAGACGAAGTACTTAAAACTGTTGCTAGCTTTGGACAGGAAATGGTTGATAAATATGATGGAATAATTGCAAGATATGGTGGAGAAGAGTTTTTTATAATTCTGCCTAACATGCCTTTAAATAAGGCTGCTGAAGTTATAGAAGAATTTAGGCAAAAGATTGAAAACTATGAATTGCACCATGATGGTCAAAATGCAAAGATTACTGCAAGCTTTGGTGTTAGCGGTTATCCAGAAGTAGCAGATAATGTACAAGATTTAATAAGAACTGCTGATGATGCAATGTATCTATCGAAAAACCAAGGTAGAAATTTAGTTAATGTAGCTTCCCAAGAATTAAAACAAGACTAATCATTATAAATGATAAAAAAGAGGCTAAAATATATCTAGCCTCTTTTTTAATAATTTAAACCATTGAATAGGTGGTGAGACTAATTAATTATTTAGATATTATTTCATTATTATCATTAGAAGGGCTAGGAAGAAAAACAATAAATAATATTCTTAAATTATATGGAGATAAATCTTTGAATATAAAAGATATATATGAAATATTAAAGGATAAAAAGTTTTTTTTCTCTTTGGAAGACATTAATAATGCTTATGAAAAGAGCAAATATACTATTGAGGATTTAAAAAAATCAAAAATACATATAATTGACTATTTAAGCAAAGGATATCCCAATTCTCTTAAAAAGATAGTCGATCCGCCTCCTGTTTTGTTTATTAAGGGTAATTATGACTTTATTCAAGATGAAAAGGACTGTATAGCTGTAATAGGAACTAGAGAACCAACAAATCTAGGAAAGAAGACAGCATATAATGTGACAAGATATTTAGTTAAGAATAAGATTTTCATTATTAGTGGTTTGGCATTAGGATGCGATACTCAAGCCCACTTAGCTTGTTTAAAAGAAAAAGGCAAAACTGCTGCTATTCTTGCTCATGGCCTTAATATGATATATCCTAAAGAAAATGAAAGATTAGCTTTGGATATTATTTATAAAGGTGGATGTCTTATAAGTGAATATCTACCGGAAGAAAGGCCAAAAGGTTATACTTTTATTGAAAGAGACAGAATTCAAAGTGCCTTAAGCAGGGCAGTTATTGCAATTGAAACTGAAGAAAGTGGCGGAACAATGCATACTGTGAGATTTGCTAAAAAGCAAAACAAATTAATTGCTTGTATAGAATATGGGCCTAATCAAATGAAAGATAATAAATTAAGTGGAAATAGAATAATATTAAATGATTTTAATGCTATAGCTATAAGAAATTATAAGGATATAGATGATTATATTTTAATATAGGCAACAGTATATAATAAATACAAATAATAATTTATAATAAGTATAATCTAATAAAAAGAACAATAACATTGATAAATAATAAACAATATGTTAAAATTGTAAAATCATTTTAATCATAATAAAAATTATATAAAAAACTACTAGCAGCTGAAAGGAGAGTTTAATTTAATATGAAAGGAATAATAACGGTAGTAGGAAAAGACAGAGTAGGGATTATTGCTAAAGTTTGCACATTGCTTTCTGAAAAAAATATAAACATCTTAGACATTTCACAAACTATTGTACAAGGATACTTTAACATGATGATGATAGTTGATTTATCTAACACTACTGATGACTTTGGAAAAATTGAAGATAAGCTTGTGGAATTGGGAAACAGTATAGGTGTTGTTATTAAACTTCAAAGGGAAGAAATCTTTAACAGTATGCATAGAATTTAATCACCAAGGAGGAAATAGATGATTACACGATTGGAAGTACAAGAAACAAATAGAATGATTGAAAAGGCTAAATTAGACGTTCGTACCATTACTTTAGGTATTAGCTTACTTGATTGTGCAGATAATAATATAGATGCTCTTAACAAAAAAATATACGATAAAATTACTAAAACAGCAGAGCATTTAGTTAAGGTTGGAGAAGATATTGAAAAAGAATTTGGAATTCCTATTGTGAATAAGAGGATTTCTGTTACTCCTATTTCCATAGTTGCTGCTTCAACAAAAGCTGATTCTTATGTATCCATTGCCCATACATTGGATAAGGCTGCAAAAGCAGTAGGAGTAAACTTTATTGGAGGATTTTCGGCTTTAGTCCATAAAGGCTGTAATTCTTCAGATAATGTTCTTATCCAATCTATTCCACAGGCATTAGCAGAAACAGAACGGGTTTGTTCTTCTGTTAATTTAGGAAGCACAAAATCTGGTATTAACATGGATGCTGTAAAACAAATGGGTCAAGTTATTAAAGATACAGCAATCAATACAAAAGAAAAAGATTCTATTGGTTGTGCAAAATTAGTTGTTTTCTGTAATTCACCAGAAGATAATCCTTTTATGGCAGGAGCTTTTCACGGTGTAGGAGAAAAGGATGCTGTTATTAATGTAGGAGTTAGTGGACCAGGTGTAGTAAAAAAAGCTTTAGAAGAAGTAAAAGGTAAGGATTTTGAAACCCTTTGTGAAACTGTTAAAAGGACTGCATTTAAGATTACAAGGGTTGGTCAGCTGGTTGCAAGAGAAGCATCTGAAAGACTTAATATACCTTTTGGTATTATTGACTTATCTTTAGCCCCAACTCCAGCTATTGGAGACAGTATTGCTGAAATCCTTGAAGAAATGGGCTTAGAATCTGTAGGAGCACCAGGAACAACGGCTGCTTTGGCATTATTAAATGACAATGTAAAAAAAGGAGGAGTAATGGCTTCTTCCTATGTAGGAGGACTTAGTGGGGCCTTTATTCCTGTTAGCGAAGACCAAGGAATGATAAAAGCTGTTGAACGGGGAGCAATTAACCTTGAAAAATTAGAAGCTATGACTTGTGTATGCTCTGTAGGTCTTGATATGATTGCAATACCAGGTGACACAACTGCTGAAACTATTTCAGGAATTATTGCTGATGAAATGGCAATTGGAATGGTAAATGGTAAGACAACAGCTGTTAGAATTATACCGGTAATAGGAAAGAATGTTGGGGATACTGTTGAATTTGGTGGCTTATTGGGTTATGCACCAATCATGAGCGTTAATTCCTTTAGTTGTAAAGACTTTATAAGAAGGGGAGGACGCATTCCTGCCCCCATTCATAGTTTTAAAAATTAATTCAATATGTTATATTTATAATAAACCAAGTCTAAAATAATAAGAGACTTGGTTTTTAATTAAAATATAAATGAAGGGAAATGGATATGGCTAGATTACCGGATTATTTAGAACCCCAAAATGTATGGAACTACTTTGAAATCATTAGTCAGATTCCAAGAGGATCAGGAAATGAGAAAGAAATAAGCAATTATTTAGTTAATTTTGCCCATGAGCATAATTTAGAAGTAATACAAGATGAAGCATTAAATGTTATCATTAAAAAGAAAGGAAGTCCAGGTTATGAAAATGCTCCCGTAGTAATTCTACAAGGGCATATGGATATGGTATGTGAAAAAAACAAAGATACTGTACATGACTTTCTAAAAGATCCCCTTGATTTACAAGTAGAAGGAGATTATATTTATGCCCGTGGTACAAGTTTAGGAGCAGATAATGGAATTGCAGTAGCTTATGGTCTTGCCCTTTTGACTGCAGATGATATTGCTCATCCCCCTTTAGAAGTTGTTTTTACAACCAATGAAGAAACTGGAATGGATGGGGCTGCAAATCTAGATACTTCTAATTTAAAAGGGAAAATATTAATTAATTTAGACTCTGAAGAAGAAGGTACTTTTCTTTCAAGTTGTGCAGGAGGAGCTAAAGCACATTTAAACCTAAAAGCTCAATGGATTAAAGAAGAAAAACAAGGACTCGTTTATTCGATTCAAATAAGAAAATTAAAAGGCGGACATTCTGGTCAAGAAATTGACAAAGAAAGAGCTAATGCTAATAAATTAATGGGAAGAATCCTATTTGCTCTTAGTGAAGAAATTAATTTTGACTTAATATCAATTAATGGTGGGGCAAAGGATAATGCGATTCCAAGGGAAGCTGATGCAGTCATTCAAATTGAATTAGCTGATAAGGATACACTTATTAAAAAAGTAGAAGAGTGGAATGATATTCTTAAAAACGAATTTAAAAAATCAGATCCAGAACTAGAAGTAAGGATGGAACTTATAAGAGAAGAAAATAGTGAATATTTATCCGAAGATACAAAGAAAAAAATAATTAGTATACTTATGCTTATGCCAAACGGAGTTCAAACTATGAGTATGGATATAAAGGGTTTGGTAGAAAGCTCAACTAATCTAGGAATTGTAATTACTGATAAAGATGAAATACGTTTTATATCAGCCCTTAGAAGTTCTGTAGCAAGCAGGAAAAACGATATTATAAATAAAATGAAAGCCTTGTCTCGTGCAGTAGGAGCAAGTTTTTATATAAAAGGGGATTATCCAGCCTGGCAATATGTAGAAGATTCAAAGATTCGTTCTCTTTTTGTGAAAAAATATGAAAAATTATATGGCAAAAAAGCAAAGATAACCGCTATCCATGCAGGTCTTGAATGTGGCTTTTTTGCAGAAAAAATTAAGGGAGTAGATATTATTTCATTGGGGCCTGATATGGAAGACATACATACACCTAATGAAAAATTAAGTATATCATCTAGTCAAAATACTTGGAAGTTATTACTTTCTGTATTAGAAGAAATAAAATAGCTTTACATTTATACTGATATCTGTATATAATAATCATAAAATTATAAAAGCATACAAAAAACTACAAACTTCTAATGATAAGAAAGATGTGATAAAGGTGAAATTACCTTGGGATAAGCAGTATCTAAAGATTTCATTTCATGTTATATTTACTTTGATTGTTATATTGGGCTTAGGAATTTTTATTCAAAATATTATTCCTATTACTACTGCTATTGGCATTTTATTTTCTAAGATACTTTCGATACTATCTCCTTTTTTTATAGGAATTGCTATTGCATATTTATTAGATCCAGTAGTTGATATGTATCAAAAAAGGGTAGTAGAACCTTTAGGGATTTTTTTAAAGAAGAAAAACATTAGTTTATTTAAAAATAATATTAATAAAAAAAATAAGGATAAAGAAACTTCAAGAATCCTTCCCACACTTTTGACTTATTTGACCCTTGTTTTACTATTAACATTGATAGGAATATTATTGTCTAGAAGCTTAGGAAATCATAAAGGCTTTAGAAATTTAGATAATCTGGTTAATAGTATTAAGATATATGTTCAATCATTTAATAATATGATTACTAATCTTCAGCAAGGTCTTGAGGATATAGGATTTTTACAAGAAGCAGAAGAAGCATTAACGGAATTTAGTTGGAAACTAGGAAGTTATGTTCAAAATATTACTTTGCTAGCCATTGAAAAGATTACAAAGGCAGGGAACAAGGTAATAGATCTTGCATTAGCTTTGGTAATATCATTTTATTTACTAAAAGATAAAAGAAAGTTATTAAAGATATTTAATCAGTTTATTAAAATCCTATTACCAGAAAAAGCATATAATAGGTTGAAATATTTTTGGTTCGATGTTGATATGGTTTTATCTGGCTATATTAGAGGTCAATTGACAGATTCTTTAATAATGGGAGTTTTAATTGGAATAAGTGTAGCTATTATTGGTATTGATTTTCCCATTATTATTGGGATGATTGCTGGAATAGCTAATGTAATTCCTTATTTTGGGCCAATTATTGGAATGATACCTGCAGCTCTTATGGGCTTAATAAGTGATAATCCTATGAAGGCATTATATGCGTGTATTACTCTTTTAATTTTGCAGCAGATTGACGGGGCTATTATAGCTCCTAAGGTTGTTGGAGAGAGTGTAGATGTTCATCCTGTAGCTGTTGTTGTATCTATTTTAATAGGAGGTTCTTTATTTGGCTTATTAGGAATGCTAGTAGCAGTGCCAATTGCTGCTTTAGTTAAACTTTTATTAATAAGGTTTATGGAAAGAAATACTGAAGAATAAAATTAAGCCCCTAGGACAAGGTTCCAGGGGCTTAATTTTTTTATAGAAATGATTTAAATATTACAATGCTAGTTATAAAATTTTATATCAATTGAATACGGTGAAATACTTTTTTACCTTTTTGAATCATTAATGTATTATCATCAAAGTCTTTTTCAGTAATTAAATAATCAATTGTAGTAATTTTTTCATCATTAATTTTTATTCCGCCTTGTTGTATTAAACGGCGGCCTTCAGAACGGGAAGGAACGAGATTGCTTTTTTGAAGAACTGTCAAAATGTCCATTCCCTCAGCAAATTCTACTTTCGAAATTTCAGTAGTTGGAATAGAGCCCCCTTCACTGCCTCCTTTAAATAATGCCTTAGCAGCAGTTTCGGCTTTCTTAGCCTCTTCTTCTCCATGAACAATTTTAGTAACTTCAAAAGCAAGAACTTCTTTGGCTTTATTTATTTGGGCACCTTCCAAAGAGCTTAAGCGGTTTACTTCTTCTATAGGAAGGAAAGTAAGTAGTGATAAGCATTGTTTCACATCTGCATCAGCCACATTTCTCCAATATTGATAGAAATCATATGGAGAAGTTTTTTCAGGATCAAGCCATATTGCACCAGATTCAGTTTTACCCATTTTTTTGCCTTCACTGGTGGTAAGAAGAGTAAAGGTCATACCAAAAGCATCATCATGGCCAATACGCCTTATTAATTCAACTCCACCTAAAATATTAGACCATTGGTCATTTCCACCTAATTGAAGTTTACAGTTATATTTTCTATATAATTCCAAGAAATCATAGGATTGCATAAGAGTATAATTAAATTCAAGGAAAGATAATCCTTTTTCCATTCTGGTTTTATAGCTTTCAAATGTAAGCATTCTGTTAACTGAAAAATGAACACCAATTTCTCTTAAAAATTGTACATAGTTTAATTCTAAGAGCCATTCGGCATTATCAACCATAATAGCTTTATCGTAATCAAAATCAATAAATTTGGAGAGCTGCTTTTTAAAACAATTTGCATTATGTTTGATTGTTTCTTGTGTCATCATTTTACGCATATCTGTTTTTCCTGTTGGATCTCCAACCATAGCAGTTCCGCCACCTATAAGGGCAATAGGTCTATGTCCTGCTTTTTGCATATGAGCCATTGCCATAATGGTAACAAAATGGCCTACATGTAGACTATCAGCAGTTGGGTCAAAACCGATATAAAATGTAACCTTTTCTTTTCCTAACAATTCTCGTATTTCTTTTTCATGAGTTGTTTGTTGGATAAAACCTCTTTCGTTTAAAATATCAAAAACATTACTCATAATATCCTCCAATCTTTTGTTTAAAAAATTATTTATTAACTAAAAAAACCTCTCTCCTGTATAAAATATTTATAAGGACGAGAGGGCCCGTGGTACCACCTTA
>JGI24707J26582_10000019_pt1 | contig 92305 bp, 88 predicted proteins | sample BioPla1DNA1_FD_26582 | JGI IMG/M metagenome (IMG submission 26582)
TGATTTTATACCTAGGGATTTCATATTAGTCGATATGCACACGGGCGAAGTAATTGTAAGCTTTAAGGAGTAAGACATGAGAAAAATAGTAGCTACTTTAATTGCACTTCTACTAATGTCTTCAATCACTTCTTGCGGTGTTGCTCCGCCAAGCGAAGTTATTGACGATATTAATAGAAAAAACAGTAGAGAAAAAGACGATGAAAGAAACGATGAAATCAAATACGATACTTTAGAAAACATTTATGATAGCATTGATGAAGTGCTAAGCAAAGATTATGAAAACTTGAAATTACATAATAGCATTAATATAAATCGTCCCAAGGAATTACCGGTATTAGATTTAGAGCAAGTTTCTAACTACGATAAGAAGTTTGATACTATTGCAAATGCTCTCATTCATCAGGATAGATTCAATAAGAAATATATCGACTATACTCCGAATACCACTCCCCCTGGACCAGAATATAAAGATACTGCAACTGGTGAACACCTCGGCGTAGGGGACAATGGATTTGTCTACTATGAAGCGCCGGGTTTCACAATGAGGTCTGATACACAGCTAGTAAAAACTGTATACCTGAACGATAAGGACGAAATCCAAAAAAGTTATGAGTTAAAAGACGGAGTGATGAAAGTTAGTGATGCCATAACAAAAGCGGAAGAATTTCTTGAGAACACATGGCAACCGATATCCGATGACTTACCGTATATTATAGATTACATAAACATATGTAAATTAGAAGATAAATATTTCTATGAAATTGCCCTAGCAAAAAATTATAAGGATGTTTACATAAACAATATTTTTAACTTGTGTAAGGATATTCATTTAGTGTGCTTTGAAAATACTATAATTATCGACAGCACAGAGAATATATCAAATTTTGCAGTTACTATGGGGACAGCATTCGTAAAAGAAGAAGTTGCAACCGAAGATAAATATGTCACTTTAGAGAGTGCTCTTGACATGGTTAGAAAGAAGCTGGCGGAGTACGAAATCTTTGATATTCTTTCAATTCAACTTAGATATGCGCCGGCAATATTGGAAATAGAGGAAGACAAGCGTGAAATGTTGTTATGGACTAGTGCTGGAATGGAGTATGAAGCACGACCCCACTGGGCATTTCTTCTAGACAATACTCCAAGCCATGAACAAGTTATTTGGGTTGATGCCATAACGGGCGAGATGAAAATTATGTTCAATAATGTTGCGCCGGAGGATAGACAGTAATATGAAGACTATAAATGTAATTCGCAAAGATTTAAACAAGACAATTTTCAGCATAGGATTTTTGTCCTGCGTTATTGCGACTGCAATTCTTTGCACTACTGCCGTAATACACATCGATCCCTCAACATCAAGAGAATTCACAGTCTTTGAAATGCTGCTGAAGTTTGATAGGGAATTCCTTCTTACAGATGTTAGCTTTAGTTCTGTTATAGTATTTACTAAAGCATTATCAAATTACTTTTTTATGTTTGCGCCTATAATTGCTGCACTACCGTTTATCTCAATTTACTTAACGGAGAGGAATAGCGGATATATCCGCATGACTATCGCAAGAACGGGGAAATTTTGATATTACTTTAGCAAGTTAGTTACAGCCTTTATCGGCGGCGGACTGGGCATAATTATTGGATTGGCTATCTTTGGAATAGCAACAGTAATTCTATTCCCATCACTTAGCGAATTCTCGGCAGAAGATATAGAATACGGCATGTATATGTACAATAGCGGTAATAGCATTATATCCAATGCTTATCTATCCTTTGGTACACCGGCTATAGTAGCGCTAGAATTAATAAGTGTATTTTTATTCGGCGGCATGTCGGCAATGATGGCATATATACTTTCATCTATTATAAGAAATAAGTATCTAGTTCTGTGCATTCCATTCTTAATTGTATACATTCATAATAGTATTGAAAGCAAGTTATTTATATCATCAATTCATGATGGCGCCCAGATAGGCATATTGGGTAAATTGCTTTCCTACTCAAGAGCATCGAATTTACTATATATATTCTACCCGTTTGATGATATATTATATACGATTTTATTCAGTCTTGCTGTTCTTGTAACCGCATTAATTTTGTTTACGGTATTCATGAATAGGAGGATTGATTTAGGTGCGTAATTTTTCTTTACATAAGATTTTATCAGTTGCAAAAACGGAATATATTAAATGGATTACCAATCCGAGAATGATTATCGTCTTAGTAATGATGGTTTTCATAAAATCTGTTGCAATTGATCCGCTACTTGAAAATTCCGCAGAAATGAATAGCCCGCTCAATATGCTTGAACCCTTTATAGCCGTTGGGAATTCGGGGCTTGTGCTTTTAATACTTCCTATCGTGTACATGACATTGATGTCCGACTTCCCCAAAGTTGATGGTAATGCCATTTTCTACATGATTCGTACAGGTAAGGTTAACTGGCTAATCGGGCAAATTTTGTTTTCGATTAGTGCTATAATTACATATATTTCTGCTGTATTAATCGGGTCGATTCTGCCCCTTTTTGGAAAGGCATTCTGGGCAAATGGTTGGAGTCTTGTTACTAAACAATACGAAATGACATTCCCAGAAAAAGCAGGAGGCATTGGGGCAGAATTACTTCCTAAAAGCTTATATAATCAGCTTCCGCCATTCAGCGCAGCAATTCAATTATACATATTAATTGCTCTATATCTATTTGCACTTTCATTAATTATGATACTTTCTTATCTGCTTGGAATTAAAATTCTCGGTACATTAACGAATGGTGCAATCATTTCAATTGGTGTTGCTCTCACCAGCATAAAGACATCGGCAATGTGGCTCTGGCCAATGGCGAATACAATAATCTGGCTACACCATACATCGTATTTCAGACAGCCTATAAAGCCAATTTCATATTCATATATTTACTTCACCGGTCTGATTTTGGCACTTTTAATTCTCTGCATATTCGCCATTAGGAAAAGTAATTTCTCGACTATTAAGGAGGTATAATAATGGCAATTATCGATGTTAAGGATGTTACCCTAAAAATAAAAAAAGATGATATTTTAAAGAATATCTCCGTAGAATTTGAGGAAGGTAAGATTCATGGATTAATCGGCAGAAATGGATCTGGAAAGACAATGCTGATGAAATGCATTTGTGGATTTGTGAAGCCGTCTTCGGGCGAGATTACTGTTAAAGATAAAAAGGTCGGCAAAGACATTGACTTCCCCGATGATGTTGGCATTATTATCGAAACACCGGGTTTCATACCTTATTATAGTGGGTATAGGAATCTAAAATTGCTTGCAGGACAGAATAAGAAAATATCGAACGAACAAATAAAAGACTCTATCAAAAGTGTTGGACTTGACCCTAATATGAAGAAATCCGTTAGGAAATATAGCCTTGGCATGCGCCAAAGGCTTGGACTTGCTCAAGCTATAATGGAGGATCCTAGCATCTTAATACTTGATGAACCGCTTAGCGGCCTTGATAAAGAGGGTGTAACTGAGATGAGGGAATACCTTAAAACATTTAGGGAACAAGGAAAGACAATTTTGATAGCATCGCACTCAACTGAAGATATTGAAATACTATGTGATACTGTTAGCGAAATGGATAAAGGAATTCTAACGAAAATTAGGTGAATGATATTACACCTTTTAAAACTACAACCATATTTGGCTGTAGTTTTTTCTTTGGTTAGATTAGAATGTAGCATTTACTAGTTTTTCACACTTTAATGCAAGTGTAAAAAAAGAACAAAATACTTGAAAGTACACGAAAATAGTGGTAGAATAAAACTATATAATAATTTGAGAGGTAATTAGCTAATGAACAATAACTCTGGTATAAATCAAAAAATATCAAAAGCTAGAGAAATCGTTGCTTCTAAATATAATCACATTCCACTTGCGTTTGTACATAGTTTCGGTTGTCAGCAGAATGTTAGTGATGCTGAGAAAATTAAAGGAATTCTNGCANGTATNGGGTACGGAATGACGAATTCCACTTCCGATGCGGATTTAGTAATATATAATACTTGCGCTGTACGTGAGAATGCGCAGGACAAGGTATTCGGTGTAATAGGCGAGTTGAAGCATGAGAAACAATTAAATCCCGATATGGTAATAGGAATTTGTGGTTGCATGGTTCAGCAAGAACATATTTCCAAGCGAATAAAGAAAAGCTATCCCCATGTTGATTTAATNTTNGGCACNAATGTTTTGCAAGAGCTGCCCGACATNATACATAATGCGTTGGAGAGCAAATCCCGTGTAGTCGTCGTTTCAAATGAAGAGAGCGATATAGTTGAAGGGCTCCCCATTAAGCGTGATAGCGATTTTAAGGCTTGGGTGCCTATTATGAATGGTTGCAATAATTTTTGCACTTATTGTGTTGTGCCGTATGTTAGGGGTAGAGAGCATAGCCGTCAATCCAATGCGATTATTGAAGAAGTTAAAGAACTAGTAGCTAGCGGATATAAAGATATAACTTTGCTTGGGCAGAATGTGAATTCCTACGGGAAAGGACTTGACGAAAGCATTACTTTTGCCGACCTGCTCCAGAAACTTAATGAAATAGATGGCGATTTTCGCATCAATTTCATGACGTCGCACCCTAAAGACGCAACATTTNAGCTTATTGATACTATAGCCGAATGCGAAAAAGTGAGCAAATTCCTGCATCTTCCTGTCCAATGTGGCAGCGATCGTATATTAAATAAAATGAATCGTCATTATACGGTGTCAAGATATATGGAACTAATCGAATATGCTAAAAAGCNCATTCCAGATGTTGCATTATCGTCCGACATTATAGTTGGNTTCCCGGGAGAAACACATGGAGATTTCTTGAAAACATTGGATTTAATTAAGCAGGTTGGATACATTAATCTATATACCTTCATCTACTCAAGAAGGCAAGGTACAAAGGCCGCACTAATGGAAGATGTTGTGAGCGAAGAAGAAAAAGGAGAATGGTTCACGCAGCTCCTCAGNGTACAAAAAGAAATAGCTAGAAAAGAGTTTGCAAAATATGTTGGCAAGGAAATGAGAATTCTTGTTGATGGATCGGGCAAGACGGATTCTAGTCTATTAACTGGCAGGACTGAAGGGAATATCATCGTGGATTTCGATGGTAATAAGAATCTTATCGGCGATTTCGTGCATGTCAAAATAGTGAAATCATTAGGATGGGCACTTATCGGCGAGATTATATAATAAAATTTGGAGGAACAAAAAATGGATGTAATACAAATGACAAGAGAACTAGGCAAGCTAATTCAACAGGATGAGAGATATAAGGAATATCATACTGCGAAAAAGATTAATGATAATGATACTGATTTACAAGAAAAGATAGGCGAATTTAACTTAAAGAGAATTGACTTAAATAATGCAATGGGCAAGGAAAATTCAGATCAGGAGAGATTAACGGCATTAGATGCAGATATAAAGCGCCTTTATGCTGAAATTATGNAGAATCCCAATATGGCATTGTTCAATGAAGCGAAAAAGAATATGGACGGTATGTTAGCGGAAATAAATATGATTATCACAATGTCCGCAAATGGTGAAGATCCTGAGACCTGTGTTGTAGAAGATACATCATGCAGCGGTAGTTGCAGTGGCTGCTCAGGATGTTAACGACCTCAAATTATAACGAAGTGAAAAGAGTGAATGTAATTGAAAGACTTATCTAAATTATCACCGATGATGCAACAATATATGGAAATAAAAAATAAATATCCTGACCATATTGTGTTTTTTAGACTCGGGGATTTTTATGAGATGTTTTTTGATGATGCCTCACTTGTCGCCAAGGAATTGGAACTTACTTTAACGGGCAGGGATTGCGGATTGGAAAATCGTGCGCCTATGTGCGGTGTTCCTCATCATAGTAGTGAAATTTATATTAAGCGCCTTATTGATAAAGGCTACCGAATTGCTATATGTGAGCAAACTAGCGATCCTGCATCTAGCAAGGGCATCGTTGATAGAGATGTTGTTAGGATAGTNACTCCGGGCACTCTTGTAGAATCGACAATGCTAGATGAAAATAAAAACAATTATGTATGCTCAATATATATAAATGGCAAGTCTGCTGGCATATCGTTCGCCGATATGTCAACAGGCTCTGTTCATGTTTTCGAAAAAACGGGAAAAACTATTCAAAATGATGTAGTCAATGAAATTTCACGCTTCTTGCCTTCGGAAATTTTATATAATGATGAATTTTTATCTTGCAAGGAGATATATCACTTTATAAGACATCATCTTCCAGACTGCATTAGTGTATTGTGTGAAGAAGATAATTTTAAATGCGGTGATAATAGCATCATACTTAACCAATTCAAGGACGGGCAAATTGATCTTGCTGAATTTAATGAACATTCTAATGCTAAATCTAGCCTATGCGCACTTTTTACCTACATACAAGAAACGCAGAAGAATACGATTCAGAGATTTACAGAGATTAATTTCCATAAAGATGATGAATTCTTAGTACTTGATTTTGCGGCTCGTCGGAATTTGGAATTAACTGAAACAATTCGTAATAAAGAAAGACGTGGTAGCCTACTATGGGTACTAGATAAAACAAAAACATCAATGGGGAAAAGGCTACTTAAAACATATATCGAACAACCACTAACAAACCCAGCAAAGATATTAAAAAGACTTGACGCAGTAGAGGAATTAATGGACAACCCCATCATTTTGGGGGAAGTTATGGATGACTTAACTAAAGTATATGACTTAGAGCGATTAATGTCACGTGTCGTATATGGGATCGCAACACCGAGGGATGTAACCTCACTTGCCTTTACAGCACGTAAACTCCCATTAATAAAGGAAAAGTTGAGCGAATTTAAAGTCGCACTCCTAAAAGAAATAAACGGCAACATAAGCCCACTTGACGATATCCGTGTGCTTATAGAGAACTCAATTGTTGAAGAGCCGCCAGCGAATTTTAAAGATGGCGGAGTAATAAAAGAAGGTTTCAATGATGAGCTTGATAGCTTGAGGCATATTGTGACGAATGGTAAGGAATTTTTATCTGAAATAGAAGAAGATGAGCGTAAAAAGACAGGAATTAAGAACCTTAAAGTTGGCTATAACCGTGTGTTTGGGTATTTTATTGAAGTATCAAAATCTAATATAGAGAATGTTCCCGATACATATGTAAGAAAGCAAACCCTCACGAATGCTGAACGTTATATTACTGATGAGCTAAAAGAAATCGAAACGAAGATTATTGGAGCGAAAGATAAAAGCCTAACGCTTGAGGCTGAGATATTTGCGGAAATAAAAAAATACATCGCATCTAGCCTGCTTGAAGTGCAGGAAACTGCCGCCGCTATTGCTACGCTTGATGTGCTTTGCTCTTTTGCGATAGTATCAATGAGCAATGGATATCATCGTCCTGACATAACTTTAGATAATAAGATAGATATTAAGGACGGTAGGCACCCCGTTGTAGAGGCAATGCAAACTGACGAAATTTTCGTGCCGAATGATACCTATATCGATACGGCAAGCTGTAAGATGATTATATTAACCGGNCCAAATATGGCTGGAAAATCAACCTATATGCGACAAGTTGCATTAATTGTGCTAATGGCGCAACTTGGTTGCTTCGTCCCTGCGGAATCCGCTCGAATAGGGATCGTAGATAGGATTTTTACCCGAATTGGTGCATCTGACGATTTGACGGCTGGTCAGTCTACTTTTATGGTGGAAATGAGCGAAGTTGCTGATATACTTAGATACGCAACAAAAAGGAGTCTAGTAATACTTGATGAAATCGGTAGAGGAACATCAACTTTTGATGGAATAAGTATTGCACATGCAGTTGCAGAATACATTGCTACATCACGCAGATTAGGATGTAAAACCTTATTTGCGACGCATTATCACGAACTTATTTCACTTGAACATGAGATTGATGGAATTAAGAATTTTAGTGTTGCCGTTAGCAAAAAAGGCAGTGATGAAGGCGATGATGATACTATAAAATTTTTAAGAAAGATTGTTCCCGGTGGTGTCGATGATAGCTATGGTATCGAAGTTTCAAAACTAGCAGGAATACCGAATTCAGTAATTAATCGTGCAAAAGAACTTCTCGCCGATATGGAACGTTCTAGCAAATTGAAAACACAGGATACTATCAGAAAGGCAGTGCAAGATGATGCACAAATCGACTTTAATACATTGCAAAAGAATAAAGTGATAAATTCATTAAAAGCTCTAAATATTAATGAGCTAACCGAAGATGAAGCAAAAGATCTTCTACACGAGATAGCAAATTTATCATAGGAAAGAAGGGGAGTTATTTGGCAAAAATTCAAGTATTGGATAGGTCTGTTTCAGAATTAATCGCCGCTGGTGAAGTAATAGAACGTCCTTCATCCGTGATAAAGGAGCTTATTGAAAATTCGATCGATGCAGGCTCAACTTCTATAACAATAGAAATTCGTAATGGCGGAATTAGCTATATGCGTGTCACCGACAATGGGAAAGGTATCGCTAAAGACGACTTACCTACTGCCTTTTTAAGACACGCAACTAGCAAAATTTCAGTTCAGGATGACTTGCATAATATATCGACACTAGGATTTAGGGGGGAGGCATTAGCCTCCGTAGCGGCAGTTGCAAGGGTTGAGATTACCTCCAAGAAAAAGAACGAGCAATTTGGTGCAAGATATGTTATCGAGGGTGCCGAAGAGATTGAACTTGAAGATGCAGGTTGCCCCGATGGAACTACAATTGTAATACGGGATTTATTCTATAATACACCAGCTAGATTGAAGTTTTTGAAGAAATCGACTACCGAATCAAACTATGTTGCCGCATTGGTAGATAAAATTGCCTTATCACACCCCGAGGTTTCGATTAGAATGATACGTGATGGTAAGCAAACCCTCACAACGACGGGGAACGGCGATGCTTTATCGGCAATATATTCAGTTTTCGGAAATAGCTTCGCTTCTACATTAATACCCGTTGATTATGAATATGAGAATATTAAAATTGAAGGATATACTTGCGCACCATTACAGAGCCGTGCTAATAGGTCTATGCAGCATTTCTTTGTTAATGGCAGATTCGTAAAAGCACCTGTAATGACATCAGCGCTTGAGGCTGCGTATAAAGATACAATTATGGTGAACAGATTTCCGGCTTGCGTGCTAAATATCACGATCAACCCTAGCCTTATTGATATAAATGTGCATCCCGCTAAGACTGAGGTTAGATTTGTTACCGATAAACATATCTTTGATTGCATATTCTTTGGTATAAAAAGTGCGCTAATTAAGAATGATACAGTAAGACGTGTTGAAGCATCAAAACTTGTGAAGGCTGATGATGAATTCAATACTGTTGCAAATAATAAAAGTAATGATACTAACTATTCGAATATAGCTGTATCCGTTCCAAATTCGATAGATAAATCACCAGCAATGCTCTATTCTCAAGTGACAGAGTATAAAACCACAAGAAAACCTCAAGAGAATGTGACTGTTAAGCGTGATATAGCTAAGAAATTTAAATATATCAATGATGAGTCATTCAGCGAAAAAGAGGACATAATAGAAGAAGTGGAGAATTTATCAATCGAGGGGGCGATTGATAATGTAGAGATTAATATAATTGGCGAACTGTTTAAAACCTATGTTATCGCACAGGTTGAAGAAGATGTGATTGTCGTAGATAAGCATGCGGCGCATGAAAGGCTACTTTATGAAAGAATAAAAAAAGATAAGCAAATTGGCAATGGGCAAGTATTAATATCGCCAATTGAAGTAACATTAACAAAAGATGAATTTGATGCAATAGTCGATAACGAAGACATTGTACGGCAAATGGGATTCAGATTTGAAATTGGAGCGAATGGCAAGCTAAAAGTTAGTGAAGTACCGACAACTTTATCTAAAGTCGATTGCGAACTAATCTTATCCGAGATAGCGAGCAATATTATAGCAAGTAAAGATGATATTTCACCCGCCATCCTTGATGCGCTCTATCACTCAATTTCTTGTAAGGCTGCAATCAAGGCAAACGATAACAATGACAATGCCGAGCTCAAGGTGCTTGTGGAGAAAGTTTTTTCNGATCCGCATTTGAGGTACTGCCCCCACGGTCGCCCGACAATGGTAATGTTAACGAAAAAGCAGCTTGAAAAGCTATTTGGAAGAATTAATTAGATGGAAGGATGTTGAAACTCTTGGATAAAAAACTTCTCCCTGTGGTAGTCGGACCGACGGCATCGGGTAAGACATCTCTCTCTATTGAACTGGCAATACATTTTAACGGTGAAATTGTTTCCGCCGATTCAATGCAAATTTACAGAGGTATGGATATTGCAACTGCGAAGCCGACAACAGAGGAAAAGCGGGGAGTTGCTCACCATCTAATAGATATACTAGATACAAATGAGCATTTTAGTGTTGCCGATTATACAAAGCTAGCGAATCAGGNAATATCGGAAATATTTTTACGGGGGAAGTTACCAATTGTAGCTGGTGGAACGGGATTATATATCAATTCTCTAATTGANAATATATATTTTGATGAAATAAAAGCTGATCCCCAAATCAGGCAAAGGTTGCAAAAGGAAGCGGAAAAGTTCGGTAACGATGCCATGCTTGATAGGCTATATAGCATTGATGTGGAAACTGCAAAGACACTCCATTCAAATAATATCAACCGTATTATTCGTGCAATTGAGGTTTACGAACAAACGGGCATAACCCTTGCGGAACATAAACGACGCAGCCGGCAATTCGAATCGCCATATGAACCATGCATTATCGGTCTTGCTTTCAAAGAACGAGCCAATCTATATAATAGAATCAACCAACGAGTTGATGAGATGTTAGAATGTGGTTTGCTTGATGAGGCTAGAACTTTTTACAGCAAAGAATTATCGAAAACATCTGTTCAGGCGATAGGTTACAAAGAATTAAGACCGTATTTATTAGGTGAGGAAAGCTTAGATAACTGCATTGAAGANCTGAAAAAGCAAACTAGGCGTTATGCTAAAAGACAGATAACATGGTTCCGCCGTGATGAGCGAATTCAATGGATTTATGTTGATGAGTTCAAGGATAATTTAGAAGTTTTTAATACGGCGAAAAAAATCATAGCAAATTCGTACAATCTATGATATAATTAAAGCATAATTAACGGGAGGGAATATACATGTCAAAAGATATCAATTTGCAAGATGTATTTTTAAACCAAGCTAGGAGAGAGCGGATTCCAGTTACAATTTATATAACGAATGGATTCCAGTTCAAGGGTATAGTTAAGGGTTTCGACAATTATACGGTGATCCTTGATACTGATGGAAAGCAGAACCTTATCTATAAGCATGCAATTTCCACGATAACTCCATTCAAATACATTTCAATTCTAGACAACGAAGAAAAAGAAATTTAAAATATGAGCAGGTGAAAAGCGATGAACTCTCTAACAGTAAAAATCATTGGTTTTTTCCTATCTGCTTTCATCATCATTAATGTTGCAAGCCAGATCTATCATAGTTCATATGTGCCATATGAATTTGAAGTAGCTATTCCATATACTTTGTCCGATAGCATCGAGTTTAATGCAGCCTTTATTAGGGAGGAAGTCCCAATTACCTATAATGGGAAAGGCGTAATAAGTTATCCTTATGATGACGGTAGCAGGATAGGTAGTGATGCCGTGGTAGCAAATGTATATAAAAATGATGAAGACGCCCTAAGGAGTCAAATTGTTAGGGAGAATAATGAAGAAATAGATCGGCTTGAAAAATCCCACGATAGGGGAGCTACCGATGTAACTCAGCTAGATACCGTGGGCAAACTCATTGATGAGAGATATATTAAATTAATGAGAGAACTAGAAACGGGTAATCTTGAGGGCGTTGGCAAGGAAAAAAAGGAACTTCAGATTCTACTCAACACTATGAATATCATCACTGGGAANAATACTGATTATAGTGAAAGAATTACAGCACTGAAATCGCAAACAAAGAAGTTGCTAAATCAAATTGAAAAAGAACCTATACCAATTACCACTGAGAAAGCTGGGCATTTTGTTAGCTTTTGTGATGGGTATGAGCATCTAAATGCGAAGAAAGCTAAAAAGCTCACTATTGATGAATTGAATGATATATTCAATGATACAGGTAGGGTGAAAACTGACGACGCTATAGGCAAGATTGTTACAGATTATGAATTCCTTTTAATCGGTGTGATAACGACTACAAATGACCAAGCATTTTTAATCGGGAAAGAATTTGAAATGCAAATCGATTCGGTGGAAACCCCAACCAAAGTTGCAGTACAGGATATTAAGAAAGTTGATGATGATAACAGTATCATTACCCTTGAAATTGATACAGTGCGAAAAGAATTCATGAAAAATCGCATTGCTGATTGCGAGTTATTTTTAGATACATATAGTGGTGTACGCATTCCCAAACAGGCAATTCGCTTTTACGAAGAAGAAAAAGGCGTTTTTGTTCGTGTTGGAAACAATATGGTTTTCAAACCGGTTGACCCAATATATGAAGGTGAAAATTATGTCATATGTGCAAGAACGGATGAAAAGAATAGCGTATTTGACTATGACGAATTGATAATTGAAGGAAAGGATTTATATGATAAAAAGCCAATTAAATAATCAGTATGAATATATTAATGAGAATTTAAAAGAAATACTTTCCACCGTTAATGAGGCGAAGATAAAAGCAAATAGGGAAGATGAAGAAATCCACATCATGGCAGTTACAAAAACTGTGCCAGCTGATGCGGTGAATTTTGCGATACAAAATGGCATTAAGCTAATTGGAGAGAACCGTGTACAAGAGTACATGTCAAAATACGAAGATTACGACAAAAATGCAAATGTACATTTTATTGGGCACTTGCAAACGAACAAAATAAAATATATAATAGATAAGGTAAATATGATTGAATCCGTGAGCAGTATCAGACTTGCTAAAGAGATTAACAAAAGATGTGAGCGGATTAATAAAAAGATGGATGTTCTTGTTCAAATAAATTGCGATGAGGAGAGCAAGGGAGGAATTCCTTTCCCGCAAGCGCAAGAATTTGTAGAGGAAGTTTCCACACTTGAGAACATTAATGTAAGAGGTTTAATGACAATACCGCCTATCGATGAAGCAGAANAATATTTTGAAAAAATGAGGCGGCTATATATTGACATTAGCTCAAAAAGATTAGATAATGTAAGTATGGACTTCTTATCAATGGGAATGTCGGGTGATTTCGAACAGGCAATTCTTCATGGTTCTAATATTATTAGAATTGGCACTATGCTTTTCGGAGCTAGAAAATAAATGGAGGTTAAAACNATGAGCTTTATAGATAAAATTAAAGATATNGTTGGTGTCGGTGACGAATACGAAGAGGAAGAAATGGATATTGTAACTAGGGATCATAATCAAGTCGCATTCGATCGTGATACAGATAACGATTATCCCACTAAGAGNAATAAGGTAGTCAATATTCATGCAACCGCACAATTGCAAGTTGTGCTTGTAAAACCTGAAAAATTCCTAACTGATGCAAGCACTATCGCAGATCATTTAAGTGATAAGCGCACGGTTATTCTAAATTGCGAATCCACAAACAAGGAGGAAGCGGGCAGATTAGTTGATTTTCTAGCTGGTGTAGCTTATGCAAATGACGGCAATATAAAAAGAATTTCAAACAACACATACATAATCACTCCTTATAATGTAAATATTTCGGGTGATTTTATTGGCGAACTTGAGAATAATGGAATGTTCTTTTAATGAGCTTTCGCCATTCTTTTATAGCACCAACTGAGGATGAAAAAATTTTTATAGCACAGATTACTGATATAATTAAAATTGCTCGGAAGCGTAACGTAACAAGATTTTCTTCCTTTTTAAATGAGAGGGAGGCTATTCTTGCGACAAATTGCCTCAATAGTGAAATGTGCAGAGATTTCATATTCTACGGTGGATATGACGGTGCAACAAGAAATATACTCGGCATTTTCCCCGATTATATAAGTGAGCATCGATCGTTATTCCCGATACAGCCAATTACCTTCACATATAAAAAAGAATACAATCTATCACATAGGGACTTTTTAGGTGCGTTGATGTCATTGCAAATAAAAAGAGATGTAATCNGTGATATTCTTGTAGGTGAAGGGCATACAGTTGCCTTTGTTAAAGATTCTATTTCACCACTAATACTAAGTGAAATTTCTAAGATAGGGCGAATTGGGGTAAAAGTGGAGAATGGTATTAATGGCGATTTACCTGTCAATCATAGATATGAAGAAATTAATGGTACCGTGTCTTCATTAAGACTTGATTCAGCAGTGAGCATTGCGACACGATTAAGCCGGGGNAAAGCCTCAAGTTATATAAAGTCAAATGGTGTCAGCTTAAATTATGTTGATTGCTATGACTGTAGCAAACCTTTGATAGAGGGGGACGTTATATCTATTAAAGGTTATGGTAAATATAAATTGTCGGCAATAGGCGGCAATACTAAAAAGGGTCGGATACATATTTCAATTATAAAATATATATAGGAGTGAAGGTAATGAATTCAAGGGATATTGCATCGAAAAAATTTGATAAGGCGGCTATGTTTGGTTACAAAGCTGAAGAGGTTGATGACTTTCTTAGGAGTATCTCATTCGAAATGGATAGACTCACAAATGAGAAAATCGACCTAGAAAGAAAGCTAGAAATACTAGCTGATAAGATTCGTGAGTATCGTAGCGATGAAGATGCATTGAAAGATGCTTTACTTGGTGCACAAAAACAAGGGAACACTATCATTGCCGACGCTAAAAATACCGCACAGGAAACTATCGATAGAGCAAATGCTAAAGCTGCATCTATATTAGAAGAGGCTAATACGAAATCAAGAGAGATCGTGGCATCAGCACAGACAGAAGCCGAACAACTTAATNTTACAATTAAGCAAGAGGAAGCAAAAAGCTTAAATACTTTGAATAGAATGAAGTCCGAGGTTTCAAGTTTTAAATCGGAGCTTCTAGATCTATATAAAGCTCATTTAGATTTGATTACACAACTTCCCGAAGATGAAAAGGTTGATGAGGAAGAAATTTCAAATGACGCAAGTGAAATTGATAATAGTATCGAGGAATCAGAAAATTCAGCCGAATCAGAGGAAGAATCTCTAGATGAAGAAAGTAGCAGCACTGATCAAGATGCTTCTGATGAAGAAGATAGTCAAGATGAAGAAGATAATCAAGATGAAGAAGTCGAAGAAGAAAAAGATGATTTAATATTCGCAGAAGCAGAAAAATCCATCGGCAAGGCTTTTAATTTTGATGAAGAAGCGCAAAAACAATGGGAATCCGGCATGAACAATCCTTTATTTGTGCCGAACGAGGAAAATAAGACAGACAAATATACTGATAAAAGCTTCGGCGAATTACAGTTCGGAAACAATAATAAATAAGAACAATTAAGGAGAGAACTTTAAAATGCCTCAGGACTATAACAAGACGCTAAATTTACCTAAAACTAAATTCCCAATGAGGGGGAATTTGCAACAGCGAGAACCGGAGGTTCTAAATAAATGGGAGAAAGAAAGGTCTTATTATCACTTAGTAGATAAAAATAAGGACAAACCTAAATATATCCTTCATGACGGACCGCCGTATGCAAATGGTGATATACATTTAGGAACTGCACTTAATAAAATATTAAAAGATATTGTGGTTAAATCAAAGGCAATGTCCGGCTATAATGCCGTATATGTGCCAGGGTGGGATACACACGGGCTGCCAATTGAACTAAAAGCATTAAAGAAAATTGGAGTTAAAAGTGGCGCAATTGACCACCTAGATTTAAGAAGGCATTGCAAAGAATATGCTCTCTCATACGTTAAAGATCAAACAAAGCAATTCAAGAGGCTTGGAGTATGGGGCGATTTTGATGACCCATATTTAACACTGAAGCCAAATTTTGAAGCGAAGCAAGTTGAAATTTTTGGAGAAATGGCGAAGAAAGATTATATATACAAGGGATTAAGGCCTGTATATTGGTGCGCAGAATGTGAAACCGCTCTTGCAGAAGCTGAAATTGAATACGATGATGATCCATGTGATTCAATCTATGTTAAATTTAAGATTACCGATGATAAAGGTATATTAGACGGAACGGATATCGATAAGAATAACGCCTATATAGTTATTTGGACTACTACTACTTGGACTTTGCCGGGTAATATGGCGATTTGCTTCGGTCCCGAATACGAATATACNTTTGTTAAAGTTGGTAANGAGTATTTATTGATGGCGAAAGATCTTGTTGATATTACAATGAGTGCCGCAGGTATAAGCGAATATGATACAATAGGAACTTTTATGGGGAGTGATCTAGAGTTTATCGAATCGGCTCATCCATTCCTAGATAGAATTTCTATTGGTATTATTGGAGACCACGTAACACTTGATAGTGGTACGGGGTGTGTTCATACTGCGCCTGGACATGGTCAAGAGGACTTTGAAGTATGGAAGAATGAATATAAAAGAAAAGATATTGTTGTACCAGTAGACGACAAGGGAATTCTCACTGAAGAAGCAGGACAATTCTCTGGTTTAAGTACGCAACAAGCCAACAAGGCGATAGTTGAACAACTTAAATCTACTGATAATTTACTAGCTATTGAGAAGATAAATCACCAATATCCGCATTGTTGGCGCTGTAATGAGCCTATCATTTACAGGGCTACTGAGCAGTGGTTCTGCTCAATTGAGGACTTCAAAGAGGAAACCATCAACGCCGTTGAAGATGTAAAGTGGATTCCAGCTTGGGGCGAAGAGCGCATTAAAGGAATGGTACGCGATAGGGACGATTGGTGTATTTCAAGGCAACGTACTTGGGGTGTGCCAATTCCAATAATATATTGTGACGATTGCGGTAAGATGATCATTAATGATGAAACTATCTCTGCGATATCGAACTTATTTAGAGAAAAAGGTTCCGATGCATGGTTGACACATGATACTTCAGAATTTATTCCATCAAGTGTGAAATGCGAATGCGGTGGGTCTACTTTCACAAAAGAGAAAGATATAATGGACGTTTGGTTTGATAGTGGATGCACTCATGCAGCTGTGCTCGACCAAAGGGAAAATTTAGAATGGCCATGCGACCTCTACTTAGAGGGCACTGACCAATATAGAGGATGGTTCCAATCTTCACTACTTACTTCAGTAGCATGGAGAGGCAGAGCCCCATATAAAGCCGTCTGCGTTCATGGAATGGTTGTAGATGGCGACGGTAAAAAGATGTCCAAATCGCTTGGTAATGGCATACTTCCAGAGGAAATTATCAAGGATTATGGTGCGGATATATTGAGGCTATGGGTTTCATCAGCCGATTATCATTCGGATATCAGAATATCAAAAGATATATTAAAGCAACTTACGGAAGCATACCGTAAGATACGCAATACAGCACGCTTCATTTTAGGTAATCTCTCAAATGCTAATGGTTTTAATCCTGATACTGATATGGTGCCAGATAGCGAATTGTACGAAATTGATAAAGTTGCATTAATGAAGTTAGACGAATTAATTGAAAAAGTTAGCAAGGCATATGATGAATTTAATTTCCACATTGTTTTCCATGCAATTCATAACTTCTGCGTTACTGATATGTCGAATTTCTATTTGGATATTATTAAGGATAGATTATATTGTGAAAATGAAAATTCTCAAACTAGAAAAGCCGCTCAAACTACAATATACCGTGTTATTGATGCATTAACCCGATTAATTACTCCAATACTAGCCTATACATCCGATGAAATTTGGCGCCATATGCCACACAAGACGGAAGACGATATTAGAGGACCAGTATTCAACGATATGCCACGAAAAAGCGGCATTGCTTTTGATAATGATTTCATAGCTAAATGGGAAACAATCTACGAGCTAAGAGAAGACGCAAAAAAGGCATTAGAGATTAAACGTGCTGAAAAGGTAATTGGATCATCACTAGAGGCAAAACTAACATTGCATTGTTCCGATAAACTATACGATTTTGCATTAGAGAATTCTGAACAGCTTGCAGATGTATTCATAGTTTCCGCTTTAGAAGTAGAAAAAGATAGTAAAGGCGACTATACAGGGGATATTGAGAACCTGTCCATCACAGTACAAAAAGCTGATGGCGATAAATGCGAACGATGCTGGATATACTCCACTTCTGTTGGCGAAAGTGAAAAGCATCCAACACTATGCGATCGGTGCGTTGGAGTTTTAGAAAATTAACCACAAACAGGGAGGGGTACATGGTATATATAGCATTAATTGTAGCCGCCGGATTGGTCGGAGTTGATCAATTGTTCAAGTGGTTAGCAATTCAAAAACTTGCGCCTATTGACACGTATTCTGTTTTGATGATTGGAGATAGGGAGATATTAAACTTCACTTATACTGAGAATAGTGGCGCTGCGTTTGGCATAATGTCGAATCAACGTTATTTGTTATTAATTATTACGATTGCCGCAATGATAGCGGCAATCTATCTATTGATGTCTAAAAGGATTAACCATAACTTCCTTATTTGGTCGGTTTCACTTATAATTGCTGGCGGATTAGGGAATTTAATTGATAGAATATTTAGGGCATATGTAGTAGATTATATAGATGTGCGCCTTATAAATTTTGCAATATTTAATTTTGCCGATTGTTGTGTAGTTATCGGCACAATTGGATTGCTTTTCTATGTAATTTTCTTAGACGGTAGGTTGCAAAAAGAGAAGGGAATCAACGCTAACGCTGCTGAAATTGATTTAGAGGATGAACACGATCTTGATGTAGTCATAAATAAGAATAATAGACCGATTAATGTAGATGATATTCTCGATCAATACAGTTCGTCCAAAGATAAAAACAATGAATGAGATGACGCTTAAAGTTGAAGTCGATGATGTAGGCACTAGAATTGATAGGTGGCTAAGCAATAAATTGACAGATATATCACGTTCTAGCATACAGAAGCTTATTAAAGATAATATGATAGGTGTTAATTCNGCTAATNCNTCCAAGAATTATAAGCTTAAACTGGGCGACGTTGTTTTCATTAAGATACCTAAAGTGGAGGANCCTGCTCTCAAGGCGCAGAATATTCCTTTAGATATTTATTATGAAGATGATGATTTACTCGTTGTAAATAAGGCAAAGGGTATGGTAGTGCACCCTGGTGCGGGCCATCAAGATAACACACTGGCGAATGCGCTTCTCCATCATTGCAAAGACAATTTGTCTACATTAAATGGGGATATTCGCCCTGGTATCGTCCACAGAATTGATAAGGACACAAGCGGATTGCTTGTAGTAGCAAAGAATAATTTTACTCATGAAAGTCTAGCTAGACAACTTAAAGATAGAACATTCAATCGGCAATATGAAGCGGTAGTTCACGGCACGTTAAGCAAACAATCCGGTACTATCAATGCCCCAATCGGAAGAGATGTTAAGAACCGCACAAAAATGTGCGTTACCGAATATAATTCCAAAAAAGCGATTACACATTTCAATATAATAGAACAATATGCTAGTTATGCCTATATCCGTGTCACGCTTGAAACAGGTAGGACACATCAGATTCGTGTTCACATGGATTATATAGGAAATCCTATTGTCGGCGATGAAGTTTATGGAGTAAGAAAAAGAAACTCTAAAACATCCACACTACGTGGGCAATGCTTGCATTCAAGAATGATAGGGTTTATCCATCCTCGCAGTGGGGATTATATAGAGATAGAAAGTGAGTTGCCGGAATATTTCCGTGGAATACTCACAAAGCTAAGAACAAAAGAATAAAAATGAGAGGAGATATTTATGCAAAAACCTTTATCAGATATGATTCTGATAACTGATTTAGACAACACATTGCTGCCGGATAGCTTAATCATTTCGGATAATGACATAAATGGAATTGAAAAGCTGAGGTCACTAGGTGGCGATTTTACATTTGCAACAGGGAGGTCCCATCCTCTAGCCTTACCGCAGGCGAAGGCATTAAAAATTCACGAACCAGCCATTATTTATAACGGCGCAGTCGTATACGATTTCGGTAAGGACGAATATTTATGGAGCACATCTTTACCCGCAACTTCAAGATATTACGTTAAGGAAGTACTTGATAACTTCCCCGATGTAGCGGTAGAAGTCCTAGTAGGCAAGGATGTCCACATAATACGCAATAACGAATATGAGCAACAACACGTTAAAAGGGAGAAAATCAAATATACCGAATCTAGTCTAGATGAGCTACCATTCGATGGTTGGACTAAGGTGCTATTCCCTCAATCACCCGACAATGTAGATAAATTTGCCGAATTCATGCTTGATTTAAATGCTGATGATGTTTCGTTTGTTTCTTCATCACCAATTTTCTTTGAGATGCTACCTTCCAATATATCTAAAAGTACCGCAGTTACTAAGATGCTAGAACTAACGAATCGAAAACACAAAAAAGTATATGCAGTCGGTGATTATTATAATGATCTAGAAATGATTAGGGATGCTGATATTGGATTCGCAGTTGAAGATGCCCCTGACGAGGTTAGAGCAGTTGCAGATGTAATCGTCGCAAAATGTGATGACGGTGGATTCACTGAAGTAATTAACTACATAATATCCGAACATAACAAATAAAACTAGGAGGTTTTTTCTATGGAGGCAACACTAAAAAAACAATTGCAAATTAATGCTTGCAAAATTAGAATGGGAGTCATTGAGGGGGTTTTCAATGCAAAGTCGGGGCACCCAGGAGGATCACTTTCAATTTCCGATTTGCTATCCTACCTATATACTGTTCAACTAAACGTTGATCCGAAAAATCCACAAATGCCTGATAGGGATAGACTTGTTTTATCTAAGGGGCACTGTGCACCGGGGCTTTACTCAGCTCTAGCATTGAGAGGATTTTTCCCTACTGACGAACTGAAAAAATTAAGGCATATTGATGCCATGTTACAAGGGCACCCCGATATGACTGGAACACCAGGAATTGATATGAGTACAGGATCGCTTGGTCAAGGAATTTCTGCCGCATGTGGAATGGCGCTATCGGCTAAGATCTCAAACGATCCGTATAAAGTATATGCAATTCTAGGTGATGGGGAGCTTCAAGAAGGGCAAGTTTGGGAAGCTGCTATGCTAGCCTCTCACTTTAAGCTTGACAATTTAGTGGCTATTATAGACAATAACGGATTGCAAATTGACGGTAAAGTAACTGAAATTTGCTCACCGAAACCTATCGATGAAAAGTTCCTTGCTTTTGGTTGGCATGTTATATTAATCGATGCACATGATTTTAATCAAATTGAGAATGCATTTAATGAGGCTAGTAAAGTAGTAGATAAGCCTGTTGCCATTATACAATGCAGCATCAAGGGTAAAGGTGTGTCATTTATGGAGGATAACGTTAACTGGCATGGTGCTGCGCCGAATGAGGAGCAGTATAACCAAGCAATGAGCGAGCTTAAAGCGACATTAGCAGAATTGGAGGGCAAATAGATATGGCTGAAGTTATTAAAATTGCTACAAGGGATAGTTATGGAGATGCCCTTGTCGAGTTAGGTGCAAAATATGATGATCTTATAGTATTGGATGCTGATTTAGCTAAGGCGACTAAAACAGAGAAGTTTATGAAAGCATACCCAGAGAGATTCTTTGATTGCGGTATAGCCGAAGCAAATATGATGGGTGTTGCTGCTGGTCTTGCAACAACGGGTAAGCTAGTATTTGCTAGTACATTCGCTATGTTCGCTGCCGGCCGTGCATTTGAAATAGTACGTAATAGTATTGGATATCCGCATCTTAATGTTAAAATTGGTGCTACCCATGCTGGGATATCAGTTGGTGAAGATGGAGCTTCACACCAATGTAATGAAGATATTGCTTTAATGCGCTCTATCCCAGGCATGACTATAATAAATCCTGCCGATGATATTGAGGCTAAAGCTGCGGTTGCGGCGGCGCTTGAACATAATGGACCGGTTTATATGAGGTTTGGTAGGCTTGCCACTCCTGTTTTTAATAATGAGTCTAGCTACAAATTTGAACTAGGTAAGGGAATTCAATTAAAAGATGGCAATGATATAACCATTATAGCTACTGGATTAATGGTGAATGAGGCGCTCATTGCCGCAAAGGAACTTGAGGAAAAGGGAATCTCAGCAAGAGTGATTAACATTCATACAATAAAGCCGATTGACAGAGATATTATTGTTAAGGCGGCGAAGGAAACTAATCTTATCCTTACCGTAGAAGAGCATAGCGTTATCGGCGGTCTTGGATCCGCAGTTGCCGATGTGGTAACGGAAGAATATCCGATCCGTGTAGTGAAAATTGGTGTGAATGATACATTCGGAATGTCGGGGCCCGCAGTCGACCTATTGAAGAAGTTTGGATTAAGCGCTGAAAACATAGTTAGAAAGGCCGAGGAGGCAGTTTCAGCAAAATAACATTGGGGAATAACGGGTAACAGAAAAACTGTTATCCGTTTCTCATGTTTCACACACTTTTAGGCATGTCAGTGAATATACTGAATATTATAGAGGGGTGTGAGTAAATGCGAAAACGTTTAAGTAGAAGGCGAAATCAAAAAAGAACGTTAGGGTTGCGACTGATATTTATCGGTGTAATCCTTGTTCTTATTGTTTATTTTATTGATATGAGGATTAGGCCGATTATAACGGCAATTACTACATATAATAGCCAGATTGCAGCGACTAGACTCATTAATCAAGCTGTGTATGATGAGTTATCTAGTGGTGACTATAAATATGATAACCTAGTTAGCTTAACTTCTAATTCTAGTGGTGAAATTATAGCAATAGAAAGCAACATGCTTAGCATTAACACTCTCAAAACCAGAATAACCGATCGCATGAATGAAACAATGTCCGATATTACGATGAGCGACGTGCCCGTTTCTATAGGAACGCTAACAGGTTTGAAATTTTTTTACAATAGAGGACCAAAGATCAACATTAAAATTATGCCAAGGGGACACGTCAAAACTCAGCTGGTTAGCAGCTTTGAATCGGCAGGAATCAACCAAACTCTGCATCAAATAAACTTACAAATTTCAGTAAACATTTCTGCAATAATACCGGGTTACACCTCATCGGTAGATGTTGTAACAAATTACACAGTCGCTGAAACCGTTATAGTAGGGACAGTGCCTGAAGGATATACTCATGTTATTACTGGCGATGATAATGTCATAAGAGATATTAATGATTATATGCCGTAAATTTTCGTTTACAACTAGCCTATAATGACTAAAATGTGGTATAATATAAGTGTTGAATCTTATAATTGCAAATTTTAATATGCTTGTGAGGATTGAATATATGGATTTAGTTACAGCAAGGAAAGAAGTGGAGGACTTAAGGAATGAGATAAATTCTCATAACTATAAGTATTACGTGCTTAATGACCCCGATATAGATGATTATGAATATGATGCTTTGTTAAGCAAATTAATTGAGTTAGAAGAGAAATTCCCAGAATTAATTACGTCGGATTCACCAACAATGCGTGTTGGCGGTGATGTTTCAGCTCAATTCGAAAAAGTCGAGCATACAGTGCAAATGGGCAGCTTGCAAGATGCATTCGATTTAGGTGAGATTATTGACTTCGACGCACGTATAAAAAGAACGGTGGATAATCCGTCCTATGTCGTAGAACCGAAAATTGATGGGTTGTCCGTATCTCTAGAATATGAAAATGGGATATTCATTAGGGGTTCGACAAGGGGAGACGGCTTTGTCGGTGAAAATGTGACTGCTAACCTTAGAACAATAAGGAGCATTCCATTAAGGCTAACAGAAGAAATTCCCTACCTTGAGGTTCGTGGGGAAGTATTCATGCCGCGGGAAAGTTTTGATTTGCTTGTAAAACAGCAACAAGAATCCGACGAGCAGCCGTTCAAAAATCCTAGGAATGCGGCGGCTGGTTCATTAAGACAAAAGAATCCCCAAATTACTGCATCGAGGATGTTAGATATATTTNTATTTAATATCCAGCAAGTGAGCGGTGCCGAGATTTCAAGTCATNTACAATCTTTAGAATTCCTACATCGACTTGGATTCAAAGTTATACCCGATTATATTACCGCAAATAATGTTAACGAGATTGTAAATCATATAACAAAGATTGGCGAAGATCGTGTTAATCTAAGTTTTGATATAGATGGTGCGGTTATAAAGGTGGACAACTTCTTCCAGAGGGAGATGCTAGGCTCCACGGCAAAGAATCCTAGATGGGCAATAGCATTCAAATATCCACCGGAGGAGAAATCGACCATTCTCACGAATATAGAGATTAATGTAGGTAGAACGGGCGCATTAACGCCCGTAGCAATATTTCAGCCTATCACGCTAGCAGGAACAACTGTATCAAGGGCAGCTCTTCATAATAAGGACTTTCTTTATCAAATGGGGCTCAGGATTGGTGATAAAATTATCGTTCGAAAAGCGGGAGATATTATTCCCGAGGTTGTAAGGATTGCCNAGACNAGTAGAGATAGTGAGCCATTTATTTTTCCAGAGGAATGTCCAGCTTGCGGAACGGAAGTTGTGCAACTTGAAGAAGAAGCAGTTACAAGATGCCCGAATGTCGATTGTCCAGCGCAGTTATTGAGGAATATCGAACACTTTGCCTCTAGGGGAGCAATGAACATTGATGGACTGGGCAAGGCAGTAGTGAAGCTTCTAGTAGATAATGAACTAATAAAGTCAGTTGCCGACCTATATACACTCAAAATAGAAGATATTTCGAATCTTGGTAGAATGGGTGAAAAATCTGCTACGAACCTAATAAATGCTATCGAAACCTCAAAGCAGAATCCACTTGATAAAGTGATTTTTGGTCTTGGTATAAGAGGAATCGGACAAAGAGCGGCAGAGCTCCTATGCCAAAAGTTCGGCGATATTGACAGCATTATGTCCGCCGATATTTCTAGCATATTGGAGATTGATGGATTCGGTGAGATAATGTCGCAGAATTTATTCGCCGCTTTAAGGGAGCCGCATTTAGTTGCGCTTGTAGATAGATTAAAAAAATACGGGTTAAATATGGAATATAGCAAGAATATTGTAGATGATCGCTTTGATGGTATGACTTTTGTACTAACGGGAGCTTTAGAAAGATATAAAAGAGCGCAGGCAAAGACGATTATTGAAAGTATGGGTGGTAAGGTATCGTCATCCGTATCAAAGAAAACTAATTATGTTTTAGCCGGCGCCGATGCCGGTAGTAAACTAACTAAAGCTAGACAGTTAGACCTTAATATCATAGACGAGGAGCAATTTGCTCAACTAATTAAGTAAAGGATGGTAAAGATGCAAGTGAATATCGATCATATTTCTGAACTAGCAATGTTAAAGATTGAGAAATCAAAACATCAGCAACTTCAAAATAAGCTAACAGGCATACTAAAAGCAATTGATGAAATGCCACGAATATCTGGAAATTTAAAGGTGCTTGATGCCGATAATCCTATGGAGCTTCGTGAGGATATACCGATTAATGACAAAGATAGACTATCAAGAGACGAATTGCTTTCAAATGCACCAAAGGTACAAGCCGGGTGCTTGGTAGTGCCAAAAATAGTTGAATAGGAGTGACGAAAAGCGTGGAATTATATAAGAGATCAGCGGCGGAGCTTTCCGCTTTAATCAAGAGTAAATCCTGTAGTGTTGAGGAAGTTATTAAATCTACATTTGATAGGATAACGCAAGTAGAGGGAAAGGTAGACGCATATATTACNATATGCGAGCAAGATGCATTAACAAAAGCACGTGAAGTTGATTCAAAGATAGCNAAAGGAGAGAAGCTTCACCCTTTAGCGGGCATTCCTATTGGAATAAAAGATAATATATCGACTAAAGGCATTCTAACTTCTGGCGCATCAAAAATGCTTTCCAACTATATACCTCCATATAATGCTACTGTCATCGATAAAATCAATAGCATCGATATGATTATCACAGGCAAGACAAATTTAGATGAATTTGCTATGGGTTCAACAACGGAAACTTCATATTACAAACCAACGAAGAACCCTCACAATTTAGCAAAAACTCCGGGGGGATCCTCTGGCGGAAGTGCAGCAGCTGTTAGTGCTGGTCAAGCCATTCTTTCGCTTGGCTCCGATACGGGCGGATCTATCAGAACACCGGCGGCATTTTGCGGAGTAGTCGGTTTAAAGCCGACCTATGGTGCGGTGTCAAGATTCGGGCTAATCGCCCTTGCCTCATCACTTGACCAAATTGGTCCTATCGGTAGAACGGTAACCGATGTTGCGATGTTATATCCGATTCTATGTGGACATGATAAGATGGATGCGACTACAAAAAAGGTTGAACATAGTGATTATGGGAAGAATCTTTCTAGCGACATCCGTGACATTACTATCGGAATTCCAGCAGAATACTTCAACCTTAACCTTAATGATGAGGTCAGGGAAGCGACAATGAAAGCAATTGAAAAATATAAAGAACTAGGCTGCAATATAAAAGAAGTTTCGCTACCTAGTAATAAATATGCATTACCGACTTATCAAATTATCTCATCGGCNGAGGCCTCATCCAACCTTGGTAGGTATGATGGCGTAAAGTTTGGTTACAGGGCAGAGGATTATTCCAATCTTACAGAAATGTATGTTAATACACGCAGCGAAGGTTTTGGCGATGAAGTAAAGAGTCGCATCCTGCTTGGCACATTCGCTTTGAGCGCCGAGGGATACAATGATTACTACCATAAAGCGAAATTAATGCAAGAACAAATCAGCAATGAATTTNCAGAGGTATTAGGCGAATGCGATGCAATATTAACACCAACAACATTGGGGACAGCATTTGATCTTGGAGCGAATATGAGTAATGAAACGGATAGCTGTACAGTAGCAGTAAATTTAGCAGGATTGCCGGCGATTAGCCTACCTTGCGGGGTGGATAGAGATTCAATGCCGATAGGAATGCAGATAATCGGCAAGAAGTTTGACGAGCAAACACTTCTCAATCTTGCTTTTGCATTTGAGCAAACTAGTGATACTGTTAAAATGCCTGAAATAGTTTAGGAGGATGATAAAGTGAATGATTATGAAATTGTAGTTGGATTAGAAGTGCATGCCGAGCTATCAACAGAATCGAAAATGTATTGCAACTGTAAAAATGAATTTGGCTTAGAGGTTAATACAAGAGTATGCCCAATTTGCATGGCTTTGCCCGGAACATTACCTACATTAAATGAAACTGCGGTCGATTATGCCGTTATGATGGGGCATGCTTTAAATTGCAAGATAAATTCTGTATCTAAACANGATAGAAAAAATTACTTCTATCCCGACCTACCTAAGGCATACCAAATATCTCAGGCTGAAGTGCCCGTATGNGAAAATGGTCATTTAGATATAATTGTAGATGATGAGGTTCGTCGCATTGGTATCACAAGGATACATATCGAGGAAGATGCCGGAAAGCTACTTCATGATGATAGTTTTGATGGTTCTCTTGTCGATTGCAATAGGGGAGGCGTTCCCCTGATTGAAATAGTATCCGAGCCCGATATACGCAGTTCGGACGAGGCTAAAGCTTTTCTAGATATGATTAAGCTTACATTGCAATACCTTGATATATCCGATTGTAAAATGCAAGAAGGTTCAATCAGATGTGACGTTAACGTTTCAGTTAGAAAAAAGGGAGAAAAGGAATTCGGCACACGATGTGAAATGAAAAATGTCAATAGTTTCAGTGCTGCGGTTAGGGGAATTGAGTACGAAGCTAAAAGGCAAATCGAGCTTATCGAGGCTGGCGGAACTGTCGAACAAGAAACAAGAAGATGGGACGATGTAAAGGGAGAAAGCATTACACTTAGAAGTAAGGAAGATGCACATGATTATCGTTACTTCCCTGAACCCGACCTGCTCACCATTGTCATTTCAGATGAAAAGATAGAGGAATTAAAACAAGATCTTCCTGAACTACCTAGCAAGAAAATGCTGCACTATATGATCGATCTAGGTATATCTCAAACTGAAGCAATGCTCTTAGTAGAGAGCGATGATAAATCAAAAATGTTTGATGAATGTGAAGCACATGGTGCCGATGCGAATGCCGCATTGAACTGGATTCTAGGTGATATATCTAAATTTATGAATGAATCTGGAAAGAGCATTTTTGAGACAAGTTTTACTTCAAAAAAATTATGCGAATTAATTTCACTCATTCAGGCAAAGACAATTTCTAATGCTGCTGGCAGGGTAGTATTTGAAGAGCTGCTCCATAGGGATGTTGATATTAAAACAATCATTGAGGAAAAGGGTCTAGCCCAAATCTCAGATAAAGATGCCTTGCTCGATATTGCAAAAAAAGTAGTAGAGGACAATGCGCAATCTGTAACGGATTATAACAACGGCAAAACAAATGCATTAGGTTATCTAGTGGGGCAATGTATGAAGGCATCTAAAGGAAAAGCAAATCCTTCAATGATGAAGGAATTGATTCTAACACTTATCGAAGAATAATAAAAAACCAGCCTAATTAAAAAAATTAGGCTGGTTTTATTAATATGTACTATTAATCATCAATTTTGACGTCCGGATCGGAAAAGTTTATGCTCTGGATATTTAGATTCTTCTTAGGAACCCGCTTAATCGGCGAGTACAGAAACTTATTGCAACTATCATTGGGGCTGTATGTCTTCTTCCTCCTACTGCAATCTATCATGCCTGTTTCTTCGTTTAAAGTCCCATGCGCACAATAACTACACGATGGGGTAATGTCAGTACCAAACAAATACTTCTTCATTGTAATAATCTCACCCTTTACAATAATATATTCTTATTATATCATATTCCTCTGCTCTTTTCTACACCTTTTGATGATAATAAAAAAAATGTCATTATAAGTAGTATTATCGATGGTATTGGACTTGACGGATTTTCGACTTTTTGCCTTACTGCGCCCTTCCACGTGGGGATTGATGGAGAGTATAGCAATAGCAGGTATCGGCACAACACTGCACTAATAATTGCCGCTATTGGGCGTAGTAATAAGAATTTTTTCATATCTAGGGAGTCTTTCACTATAGAGGATACTTGCATTATTACGCAAATTCCACCAAAGGAAATAAGCCCTGTTACTACAGGAATAGATATATATGTTCCATCTATTTGGGAAAGAGAGCTAATTTCTAAAATGCCCTTTATGAATTTACTGATTACATTCACATTCGATGAAAGCAAATTCCCGATAATATTAGATATAATAGGAATAATGTTAAACGTATCTAACATTGTTATTGCGACATTAAATATTATAATCATAGAACATATTGATAACAGCGCTTTAGTGCTTGAATTTATGCTGCTAATAAGGCTTGTTGATGATATATTTAGTTTAATCGTATTGTTATGTGAACGAGGAGGTTTTGTAAAAAAGCCGATAAAAACAGCTATTATAACGTTAGTTAGTACAATAGATGTAAATATAATCATGCCAATCCACATACTATTATATAAGCGTAGCGAGATAATGCCGATAATAAACGATGGACCACTGCAAAAACAGTAGCATAGCATTTTATCAGCTTCCTCTTTCGTGATTCTGCCGCTTATAACAAGTTCACTAATGAGCTTAGCTCCGATTGGATAACCGCCTATTTGACTTAATATGAATATTGAAAATAGAGATGGCTCAATTCTAAACACATATTTTGATAACGGGTAGAATGGTATGCTTAAAATTCGGTATAGGCCGCTTTCCAGAAGAAATGTAGACAGAACCATGAATGAGAATAATGCCGGTATAATAATAGTCAAACATGAAGTTATTCCATTGATTATAGAACTAATTGCTGCGTTAGCATAACAAATTAGGAAATAAGCAAACAATCCACAAGGAATAAGTGTGATGATGGCGGCAATAAGCTTATGTGTTGAAAAATTTATTTCCTTACGCAAATAATCACTTTCTTTCTTATTAATATTATTAAAACTAAAAATAAAGCATAGTAATAGATTAGAGTATTATCTAAGCTTAAGGGGGACAAAATGAGTAAAGATTTAAATAAGCCGCATTCAGCAGCGCAAAACCCTCGCATTATTGGAAATATTGCTAATGCTTTAACTCAATCTCAAGCACAAATCCAAATCATCGATAATAAAGAAGTTTTCTTTGAAGGTTGTAAAGGTATATTGGGTTATACCGAAAACGAAATTACCGTTAAATTGTCCCGCATTAATGTAGTGGTTACAGGAATTTCTCTTATTATGGAGAACTACAATTCTGGGGGGCTAACGATTAGGGGAGTGCTCCATTCAATCGAATTTGTTACGAGGGGCGAAGAAGATGCGTTATAGAAAAGTATTCAAATATATGCGTGGTTATGTTAATTTTCATTGCATTGGCGGATTTCAAAGTGAGTTTGTCAATGATTTAATCTTAAATGGGATAAAAGTATGGGCATTAAAAAAGGACGGTGAGCATCTTTATGCATCGGTATTTGCTACCGATTATAAAACTACTGCAAAGATCGCAAAACGNCACCATGTTAAAATCCGTCTAGAAAAAAAGAAAGGCACAATCTTCACTATCAATAAAAGAAAAAATCGCTTCGGTATCGCTATTGGACTGCTTGCATTCTGCTTTTTCCTAACCTTTATGTCGAATTATGTTTGGGATATAGAAGTAATAGGCAATGAGAGCATTTCATCTAGGGAGATTTTGCTTACTGCTAGAGATTTAGGAATTAGGAGAGGGACATTCGGCCCTGCGCTCGATTTACGCACAATAGAACAAAAAACATTGCTGCTTATAGACGATTTATCATGGGTGGGTATTAATCGTCACGGCAGTAAAATTACGATAGATGTACGTGAGAGAATCGTGGAGCCGGACATTGTTGCCGATGATAAGCCGTGCAATATTGTCGCTACTAAGACGGGGCAAATTTTATATACTGAAGTGTATTCGGGGCAACTTCTGGTCCCGATCGGCAGCAGTGTATTAAAGGGGAATATTATCGTGAGTGGAATATTAGAAGATGAAGAAGGCAATACTTCATATGTCCATGCAGATGCGAAAATTATAGCAGAATATGAAGAACAAATAAAATTCTCAATTCCGTTTAAGCGGACTGAAGATATTCTAACAGGAGAAGTTAAAAAGAGAAATTACATAACTATACTGGGACTCGATTTGCCATTGTTTATATCGATTCCTTTAAAAGATAAATATGAATATAGTGAGGAAGTGACAAAATTAAAATTATTCGGCGTCAATTTACCAATATCAATTCGTAAAACTAGGTATGAAAGAATAGAGCAAAGGCATTTTGTTTACAATAAAGAGCAGGCGAATAATGCCCTGCTCCAGCAGATTTCACGTTATGAGGAGTCGATTTTAAAAGATGTAGAAATAGTTGAAAAGAATATAGAAGAAGAATCGACAGATGATAATTATGAGGTTATAGTGGATTATGTTCTTAAAGGGAATATAGCTAAGAAAGAGGAGATTTTATTAAATAGCGACAATTGATCTTTATTGTTGGAATAAAATATGTTATAATAGATTAGCAAGAATGTTAGATGCCTCTAATTTCGCTGGGTGGGCATGTAATCAAAAATACCGTAACCAGCAACGGAGATAAGGACTATGAATGATAGAAAAGATCGTAAAAGTGGATAGTTATGAGCAAGTGATATCGTTATTCGGGAAATATGATGAAAATATAAATATACTTCAGAAAGAATATAATGTAATTATATTCAGTCGTGGTAGTGATATTAAGATATCCGGCAAAGAAGAAGATGTTGCACGTGCATCTAGGGCGGTTGATGGTCTATTGAGCCTAGTCCGTAAAGGTGAAATAATCAACGAGCATAATATTAAGTATGTTATATCTATGGCGAATGAAGGAACACAAACAGAGTTTGAGAATCTTTACAATTCTTGTATCGCCGTGTCGGCATCGGGTAAACCAGTAAGACCAAAGACAATAATCCANAAGAAATATATCGATGCGATTACCAATAATACGATTACACTCGGCGTTGGGCCCGCAGGAACAGGTAAGACATATCTTGCTGTATCCATGGCTGTTAAAGCTCTTAAAGCTGAAGATGTTACCAAAATCATATTAACTCGTCCAGCGGTTGAAGCAGGTGAGAAATTAGGTTTTTTACCCGGTGATTTGCAGACGAAAGTTGACCCGTATCTTCGCCCACTTTACGACGCATTGTTTGACATGCTCGGGCCTGAAACATTCCACAAGAATTTAGAGCGCTCTAGTATAGAAGTCGCTCCACTTGCTTATATGAGGGGAAGAACACTTGATGATGCTTTTATCATTCTTGATGAGGCCCAGAATTCGACACCCGAACAAATGAAAATGTTCCTTACAAGATTAGGGTTCAATAGTAAAATGATTATAACAGGTGACGTTACTCAAATTGACTTACCCGATGCTAGGCGTTCTGGATTAATTGATGCCATGAATGTACTATACGATGTTGAAGATATAGCGATAGTCAATTTCACAGAAAGAGATGTTGTGCGTCATAGATTAGTTCAAGAGATAGTCAGGGCATATGAGAAAAACAAAGACGAAAGCAGGAAAACAAATAATGGCAAAAGTTAAGGTATATATTAAAAATAATCAAAAAGTTGAAAAGATTCCAGTAGGAATCCGGTTGCTCATTAGGAAATGTTGTCAAGCGGTGCTAGTAAAAGAGGAATTTAAAAAAAACGCTGAGGTAAGTGTTACCTTTGTTAGCAACAAGCAAATACAGGATTTGAATCTGGAATTTCGTGATATAAATAAAGAAACCGATGTGCTGTCTTTCCCATTAGGACAAGATGGCGAATACGATATTAATCCCGATACCGGCTCGCTCCAGCTAGGTGATATTGTGATTTCTATCGAAAAGGCGATTGAGCAGGCAAGCCACTATAACCATTCAATAGAGAGGGAAATCGGCTTTCTTGTGACTCATTCAATGTTTCATTTGTTGGGGTATGACCATGTAGATGGCGGCCTTGAGGCAACTATGATGCGTGAAAAAGAGGAGGCCGTCCTATCTATGCTTGGAATTTCAAGAATAGAAAGTTTCGTGAGAGAAGATGAGGATTAAAAATGAAATTAAATCCATTGTAAAAAGCTTTAATTTTGCTTTTAAAGGCCTATGGTTTTGTATCGTGAATGAAAGGAATATGCGCATACATTTAGTTGTTGCGGCATATGTGTTATTCTTCTCCTTTTTTTACAATCTATCAAAGGTTGAGTACATAGTATTGTTACTTGCAATTGCTTTAGTGATAATTGCTGAGATGATTAATACGGCAATTGAAACATTGACGAACCTATCATCGCCATCATACGATATGTTAGCAAAACTCTCAAAAGATATTGCCGCTGCCGCAGTTCTCATAGCTGCGCTTTTCTCTATTGGTATAGGCATTATCTTATTTTTTGATTTGTCGGTAGTAGTATGCATATTTGATTTCTTTACTGAAAGTTTTTTAAATATTGCGGCGTTGATATTATCACTTGTTTTATCTTGTATTTTTATATCTAAAGGATTTTTGCCTGTTAGGCGATCTAGACAAAACATTGTTAGAAGAATAAGGGATTCACAAGAAAAAAAAGGAGACTAAAATAAATGAAAACTCGTTCTGCTTTTGTTGCAATAGTCGGTAGAGCCAATGTTGGGAAGTCATCACTTCTAAATGCTTTAGTGGGAGAAAAGCTTGCCATAGTTAGTAAAAAACCGCAAACTACACGAACACGCATAACTGGAATTCTAACTAAAGAAGATACTCAACTGGTTTTTATTGATACACCTGGAATGCATATTCCTAAAACTAAATTAAGTCATCATATGGTTTCATCAGCTAAAACTTCAATATCCGATGTTGAGCTTGTCGTTTTAATGGTAGAGGCGGGAAAAGATGCAGACGAAATTGAGCATGATTTAATTAGCAACATTAAGGCAGCAAAGACACCATGTGTATTGGTAATAAATAAAATCGACCTTCTTTCCCAAAAAGATGNANTGATAGAGCAAATCGCAACTTATAGCAAAATGTTAGACTTCGAGGCTATAATACCAATCAGTGTTAAGAATAATGATGGCATTACAAATATATATGATGAAATTTATTCACATGCTGAACCATCACCTCACTTTTTCCCCAGAGATGCAGTAACCGATCAACCTGAAAGGATTATTGCTGCTGAAATGATTAGGGAAAAACTCCTCAGGTTGTTAAATCAAGAGGTGCCGCATGGTATCGCAGTTGTAGTTGAACGAATGCAGCAACGTGATGACAAGCCTATTATCGACATCGATGCTGTAATTTACTGTGAAAGATCATCGCATAAAGGCATCGTAATAGGTAAGGGTGGTTCAATGCTTAAACGCATCGGGCAATATGCCCGTGAAGATATGGAGAGCTTTTTCAATTCAAAGATTAATCTTCAATGTTGGGTAAAGGTAAAAGAAGACTGGCGAAATAAAGAAGGTAGTATTCAAAATTTTGGACTGTCATAATATAGTTATTGTTTCCAATTGAATTTTCCATTTATATTAACCCTGCTTAAGCGAATAATAAAGATGTAAATACATTAGGAGGGTTAAAAAATGCACGACAATATGCGATTTTGGGATACTTTTGCGAAAACCGGAAAAGTTGATGATTATATAAAGTATAAGGAAGTACAAAAGGCACATGCTTCAAACACAGTTGTGGGGGATGTTAATGCTAATAACGGCGAAGGGCATAGTGATAAGGGAGCGGAACGTAGGGGAATCGGACAAGTTTATTGACGTATTGACCGATGACTTTGGCGTAATTGAAATTAGTGTAAGGGGAGCTAGAAAGGGCACAAGTAAAAGTTCAAGTGCAACTCAAATATTTGCTTATTCCCTCTTTTGTGTTAATAAAAGAGGGGATAGGTATTATTTAAATAGCTCGGAACCTATCAGGATTTTTTATGGTCTGCGTGAAAATATTGAAAGACTATCGCTTGCAATGTATTTTGCTGATATAATTAAGTATACGGTATCTTCTGAAACGAATTCAGGTAATATACTGCGCCTATTTCTGAATTCACTACATATGTTAGCAAGTGAAAAAAGAGATGAAACATTAATAAAGGCTATTTTTGAATTAAGGATAATGACGAAGCTGGGCTTCATGCCAAGCATTGCTGTATGTGAGGATTGCGCTATATATGAGGCAGAAAAGTTCTATTTTATTCTAGATGCTGGCATATTAAAATGCAGTGATTGCGCAACTGAGCTAAATCAATACCGTAGGGTTTATGTGTTATCACCTTCAACTTTAAAAGCTATGAGGCATATTGTATTTTCTGAGCTTGATAGCTTATTTTCATTTAATCTAAAAGGTGATAGCCTGAAGTTGCTGGCGCAAATTACTGAAGAATATTTAATTTTACATACTGATGTTAGACTAAAAACTCTTGATTTTTATAAACAATTAAAGGCATAGAGTTATTTGTGGTATTTTCAAATTGAAAGGCTGAATTAGAAATATGAATAAGCATTTTAAATCATTAGAATTACATAAGATATTGCTTATGCTTTCAAATCATGCTACTAGCGATGAATGTAAGCAAAATGCGTTATCGATTGTGCCTAATACAGACTTTGACTATGTTAAGGGTGAAATCAATAAATCGAACGACGCATTCATGCTATCATCGAAATACGGTTCCCCACGATTTGTTAGCATTGTAAATACAACCCCCTCATTAGAGAGGGCAAGAACAGGCTCTTCACTTTCGCTAAGGGAATTGCTTGATATCCGCAACATTCTTACGCAAAATCAATCATTGATAAAATGGCGCAGTCAATCTGCAAAGCTAGATTCTGAGCTTGACTACCTTTTCAATGCTTTATATACCAATAAAACACTGGAGAAGAAGATTTCAAACTCGATACTATCCGATGAGGAAATTTCAGATAATGCAAGCTCGAAGTTATCTCTAATTCGCCGAAAAATTGTTAGCACAGGTAATAGAATTAGAGATAACTTGAACAAGATGGTAAGAAGTACCTCAACGCAGAAGTTTTTGCAGGAAAGCATCGTAACTGTGCGTGATGGTCGATTCGTATTGCCTGTTAAGGCTGAACACAAATCCGATATACCAGGATTAGTTCACGATACATCTTCTAGTGGGTCAACATTATTTATAGAACCCATGAATGTTGTGGAAGCTAATAACGATATCAGGGTATTGTTGGGACAGGAACAAGCCGAAATTGAAAGAATTATAGCTGAATTGTCGGCGGATTGTGCTGAAGTAGCCGATAGTATTACAAGAGGGTACAAAGCATCAATAGAGCTNGAACTGTACTTTGCTAAGGCAAATTTAGCTGCAAAAATGGATGCGACAGCCCCAGAACTATCACGTGATGGCGTAGTCAAGCTTAAAAAGGCAAGGCACCCATTAATTAATCCTAAAGAAGTGGTACCCATTGATGTCGAAATAGGGGACAAGTTCGACAGCCTTATAATAACGGGACCAAATACTGGCGGTAAAACCGTATCATTAAAGACAGTTGGACTTTTAACTGCGATGACAATGTGCGGACTTTTGATCCCTGCATTAAATGGGAGTAAAGTTTCAATTTTCGATCATATATTAGTTGATATTGGCGATGAGCAAAGCATTGAGCAGAGTTTATCGACATTTTCATCACATATGCATAAAATAATCAGAATCATGGAAGTTGTTAATGATAAATCTCTAGTTCTTTTAGATGAATTAGGTTCCGGCACTGATCCAATAGAAGGGGCAGCATTAGCAGTATCGTTGTTAAAGGAATTTAAGAAAAAAGGATGTAAGCTGCTAGCGACAACGCATTATCAGGAAATTAAAATTTATGCGCTTGAGAGTGAAGGAGTAGAAAATGCGTGTTGCGAATTCGATATAAAAACATTGAAGCCTACTTATAGGCTGTTGATTGGTGTACCGGGCAAATCAAATGCGTTCGATATAACAACAAGGCTCGGTATGCCAGCACATATAATAGAGAATGCAAAAAAGCATGTAGATAGTGAAAGTAAGCGGTTCGAATCCGTTGTTGAAGAATTAGATAAATCACGTCAAGAATACGAACAACTCCGCAAAGATTTAAATAAAGAGCACAGGAAAGTTGGGGAGCTAAGAAAGAAACTTGAGGACGAAAGAACTAAAATCGATAAAGAAAAAGATAGGGAAATTGAGAAAGCCCGTGCAACGGCTTTAAGAATGGTTGAAAGTATAAAGATTAGATCCCAAAATCTAATGGATGAGTTAGACGAAATTAGGCGCAACAAAGATAAAGAAAATTTCTCACAAAGTGCTTTGGCTGCTAAATCTGGTATGCGGGGCAAAATTGATAAAATGTACGATATTGCAAATCCTATTATTAAACAGCGAAGTGATGATTATAAATTACCACGGCCGCTTAAGATAGGGGACAATATTATTATAAAGAATACTGGTAAAGAGGGCACTGTATTGACTCTACCAGACAAATCAGGAAGCTTATATGTCCAACTTGGCATTATGCGCAGTAAGATGAAGCAATCTGATTTAAGGCTTAGCGATGATACTAAAGTTAAATTGAATGGTAGAAAAATTGCTACAAAGACTATGACCAGCAAATCGGAAAGAGAAATTAAGATGGAGCTTGATATACGTGGCCAAACTATTGAAGAAGGTCTAATTGAAGTAGATAGATTCATCGATAGTTGTGTTCTGTCCGGTGTCGGATCGGTTACAATAATACACGGCAAAGGCACTGGCGCTTTACGTGATGCAGTGCATACACATCTTAAAAGGCATCGTAATATTAAATCTCATCGTCTTGGTGTATATGGAGAAGGGGAAAGCGGCGTTACAATAGCAGAAATCAAATAATGACCAAAGGAACAGTATTTAAATACTGTTCCTTTTTTACTTGACAAATGAAGCTATAATTGCTATACTAGAAAATAGATAGAACGAACCGCACTAAATGAGAATTTAGTGCGGTTGAGGGGACAGGTAAATGTGAAAGGAGTTTCGATATGGGTAATGCAAGTGTTTTTAACCAAAGAAATGATATGCCGGATTATCTAAAGGACTTCCTATTTTACCTAGAGATTATAAAAGGCCGATCTTTTAGAACAGTCGATGCTTACTATATTGATGTAAGAACATTCCTTAGATTTATTAAAATCCAGCATTCACTCGTTGATGGCACTATTGAGTTTAAAGATATTGAAATTGCTGATGTTCCTATATCAATAATCCAGAGCATTACTTTAAACGATGTGCATGAATATCTACACTATGTTAGCAATGTTAGAAACAATAGCGCCAAAACAAGAGCACGTAAAGCATCTTCACTGAGAGTCTTTTTTGATTATCTTAATAAAAAAACTGAGCTACTACCTAACAATCCTGTAGCTGAATTAGAATTTCCTACTCCTAAAAAGGCATTGCCTAAATACCTTAGCTTAGAGCAAGCAATTGACTTACTAGCAACTGTCGAAGGACCATATGCTGAGCGAGATTACTGCATATTAACACTGTTTTTAAACTGCGGATTGCGTTTAAGTGAACTTATAGGCATCAATTGCAATGATTTTTCAGATGATACTTTACGTGTAATTGGTAAAGGAAATAAAGAAAGAATTATATATATCAATGATGCATGTAAACTTGCCGTCGAAAACTATCTACCGGAGCGGCCTAACATTAAAAGTACAGATGCATTGTTCATTAGCAGAAATGGAAATAGAATTAGCCGCCGCAGAGTGCAAGAAATTGTAGAGAATGCACTTAAAAAATGCGGACTTGGTAACGCAGGTTTTTCTACACATAAATTGCGGCATACGGCAGCAACATTAATGTATCAACATGGTGGAGTTGATGTGCGCATTCTAAAGGAGATACTTGGCCACGAGAACTTGGCAACTACCGAAATATATACACATGTATCGAATGAGCAAATGGCAAAGGCAATGACGAATTCGCCATTATCAAATGTTCATAAAAATACAAAAAAAGAGTAACTAAAGTGATTTATCNCTTTAGTTACTCTTTAAATTTCTTATCTATTTATTCGCTACTTCGCTTCCTTATAATAGAATACTTCTCAAATTGATGGTTAGATGGTATTTTCAACTTCATTTCTGCATGAGGTGCACTGTCAAGTTCAGTACCTTCACAGTCAAAAAGCTTCACAATCTTCATGGTAATAGGCTCTTTTTTAGGAGAAAGCACCTCTACCTCATCACCTACATAGAATTTATTACGTTGAGTTACATAAATATAATCATCGTCGCTAGAGTCTACTACGCCAACGATATCGTAATCACGAACATAACCAGAATTTTCATAATATTCGCTATTCTTTGTATGACCGAAAAAAAATCCAGTCGAATACTGCCTATGACTTACTTTTTTTGTTTCGTCTATAATCCAAGCTGGTAATGGTGCGTCTTTATGAGCAAGAAAATGATCGGTTGCACATCTATAAGCATTCGTAATGGTAGAAACGTAATAAAAAGACTTCGCCCGTCCTTCAATTTTAAAGCTTGACACACCAGCATCAACTAATTTATCAATATGCTCAATCATGCAAAGATCTTTAGCATTTAATATATACGTCCCTCTCTCATCTTCATAAATGGGGTAATGCTCATTCGGTCTTTTTTCCTCAACTAGATGATACCCCCATCGGCAAGGTTGAGCGCACTCTCCCCTATTTGCATCCCGGTTTATCATGTAGTTAGATAGAAGGCATCTGCCAGAAAATGATACGCACATTGAGCCGTGAACGAATACTTCAATATCTAGTTCTTTAGGAATGCGGCTCCTGATATTGGCAATTTCTGTTAGGGATAGTTCTCTAGCCAGTACCACCCTTTTTGCGCCCATGTTATAAAGCTCATTTGCTGTGATGTGATTTACAATTCCAGCTTGGGTAGAAATGTGAATTTCCATATCTGGAGCATGCTTCTTAGTTAATGATAACACTCCAATATCGGAAACGATCGCAGCATCTACCCCGCATTCATACGCATGCTTAATGAAGTCAGGATATTTTTCAATTTCATCATAATGCGGCGTTGTATTGCACGTTAAATATACTTTCACGCCACGTGAATGAGCATATTCAGTCGCTTTAATAAGTTCGTCCGGGCCGAAGTTCTTGGGTGTTGCTCGCATACCAAAAATATCGCTACCAAGATATACTGCATCGGCGCCAAATTCGACTGCTGCAATTAAACGTTCAAAATCACCGGCAGGTGAAAGAACTTCAGGATGTTTTTCATTTAAATTACTGTGCAAGTTTGTTCTCCTTTTTAAGAAAGACCAGCAGCTTTTAGATTTTTTTCGTGCTCGTCGTTTGTTTTAGCATAATATATTTCTCTAGTTTTAATNTTGTGACAAAAGAAGTAATAATCAGTGTCGGCAGGATCTAAAACGGCCTCAATAGCGTCTATGCCTGGATTGCATATAGGTCCTGGAGGCAAGCCTACACCGACATAAGTATCGTACGAATCAAAAACTTTTTGATACAAATCATAGCTTGACATTTTAATCTTGCTTTTTATAACTTCATTAACGTATTTTTTTGTTGGATCAGATTGCATCTTAGGGAAATCCAGACTATTGTTAAAGCGGTTTATAAATACTGAAGCGACCATGCGCATTTGTTCTTTATTGGCGGATTCAGCTTGAACCATTGAAGCTAAAGTCATCACCTGATTAAGAGAAAGATTTTTTTCCTGCATTTTATCGTACATTTCATCAGTAATCTTCTTATCAAATGTAGAATAAAACTTCGTTAGTATATTCTCAATTCTTTCGTTTTCATAGAAAATGTACGTATCAGGGAATAGAAATCCCTCTTTTTGATAAAATTTCAGTGGATCGTTCGATATCTTCTCTTCAAATTTATACGATAAATTAGCTGTGTCTACATAATCAAGGAATTCATCAGCTTCACAAATATTGTTTTCTTCAAGTTCTTCTGCGATCTGCTTAATATTATATCCTTCAGGTATCGTAATCTGCACCGTATTTTTAATAGCCTTACTATCTTGCAAAATTGCTATGATTTCTTCATAAGACATACTCGGGCTTACTTCAAATACGCCNTATTGATACATACCGTCGGCCTTTTGCAAGTATGAAATAAACCTAAAGAACGATGGGTATTTTACTACATCNCTTTCTTTGAGAATCTCTGCTATATCACGTGTAGACGAATTTTGCGGAACCTCTATATCGATATGAATTTCGGACTTACCAATACCAAATAAGTCCATTCCGGCATAAATTATGACTACTGACAATGTTATTGAAGCTGCAATTATTGTTATCGCAAGGACTAGACTGCCTATGACTTTATTTCTTCTAGACTTCTTGCGTTTCTTTTTTTTCTTTTTTTTATTAGGCACTTCATCTTTTTCTTCAGAAGAATTCTCTAATGAGTCGCCGTCGATTTCATCGTTGACAGCGGTATCATTTATTACAGATTCATCATCCGCACCAATGCTTTCATCTGTATTTGCAATGGGCATCTCCTCCCCTTCTACATTAGGGGAGGAGTTACCCTCATATTCGCTAATAATCATGTCTAGCTCTTCGTCCGAGCTGGGGGCATTTCTTTCATTGTCCATAACATTGCCTCCTATAATCGAATTTTGTCACGTTAAGGAATATATATACATATTATATAACAAGTTAAATATAAAAGGGGGTTAAAAATGTGCTGTGAAAGTTGTAATAGATGTCAAAACAGATGTCAAAATAGCGAAGATAATTATGCTATAATTATCTTTATCTTCATCTTTATTATATTCTGCGATTCATTTAATTAAAGTTTTTATCGGCTGGATTGTCTGTTACTAGCAAATTAACAGGTATATCGTATTTATCGATAGCCAGCCGATCACATAAATAATCCGAATAGCATATTCCAATGCTTTTGCCATCATATTCGGATAAAAATCTATCATAAAATCCTTTGCCATAGCCAAGCCTATAACCCCTTCTGTCAAAGGCTAGTCCAGGCACAATACAAATTGATTCGTTCATTGATGCTACTAATCTTTCATCATTAGCAATTGGTTCAAGCAATGCAAATTTGGCTGGGTATAATTCCTCTCTACTATATATTTGATAAAATTTAATTGTAGAAGAATCATAATCGCATTTTGGAACGGCAACTTTTTTACCCTCTTTCAATGCGTTATCGATTAATTTNAAGGTGTCAACTTCTATCTCNGTAGAAACATAAGTTAATATGGTAGAAGCCTCCCTATACTGCTTAAGCGAAACTAATGCCTTAAATATGGACAAGTCCATTGAAGCTTTGCTACTTGGAGCGATCCCCTTTCGACTATCAATTAGCCGCTTCCTAAGCATGAATTTTTCATATTTTACATCATTNCTTATAGACATTGGAGAGAATCCTTAAGTGTATTTGAGCGATCCTCCGATGTTAACAATGACACAAGCTTAAGGGAAAAATCTATTGCCGCACCAGGTCCTTTTGCAGTAATAATATTGCCGTCAACACAGAGGCATTCGTCGGTTACAATTGCTCCTTTTAAAGTGGATTCAAATCCGGGGAAGCACGTTGCTTTTTTGCCTTTTAAGAGCCCTTTATTCCCGAGGATTGACGGCGCTGCACAAATTGCCGCTACATATCTGTTGTTCTGAATGCAATAATCTACTGCATTTTGAACTATTGGCGAACCCTCTAAATTCAATGTGCCGGGCATTCCGCCAGGTAGAATTATCATTTGGGTATCGTCATCAAGTACCAATTCATCATCTTGAATATCGGTATGAATGGTGATTCCGTGCGCACCGTCAATACTCTTTCCCCCGATACCTACCGTTGTTACTTCTAGGTCACAACGCCGCAGTAAATCAATTGGTGTTATTGCCTCTATCTCTTCAAATCCCTTTGCTAGAAATATATATATCATAATATCCTCCTTTTAGTCTAGAAGATTATTCGTATACCAAGCCAAATTACTATTTGGACGTGATTTTAGCCATTTCATCATGGCGAACGGCTTGGATTCAACATCACCGCCAATATCAACATCTGTGGGGGCACGATAACTAACCTGCTTATCATTGAAATGCGAAATCAGCAACTCAATTATAGCTTTTTCTTCCCCGTGTTCGCATACTAATTCATGTATCTTAATGGTATCGGATTCTCTTTTGATAATTGCATATGCATTACTATTTATATTATAGGTTTGATAACCTGAAAATTCTAATTCTAAAAGTGATAATTCATCATAAAAAGCATTCAATCTTAAAAAAGCATATCTATTTTTAATGCTATTCCTTGACTTTATATATTCTTTTATACCGCACCGCTTTATTACATCAGGTCCTTGAATATTGTTAATTTGTTCGTATTTTTTGCTAATGTTGTTGTGGTAGAATGTTTTCTCATAGCCGTGCATCGAATAAAAATCAAAGAGTGACAAAGAGCTTGGAACTAAAGCAAGAGCAACATAATCTTCTTTGATGGCGTGATTCTCGCAGTAGGTTAACAATCGTCCCATAATTCCCCGCCCTCTAAATTCGGGCATTGTCGCCGCAGCATAAATATAGCCAACTTCATATTTTTTATCAAGTGATAATTCTGCGGGAAGTACGGATACCATGGCGATAACTTCTTTATTATTTTCTACTAGGAATGTGTCGCTCAGATCGTCAGCATAATTAAAATGAAACTCGATGAATTTATCAGAGTCACCGAAAGAAATCCTCCATATATTTTTTATAGAGTATAGGTCCGCCTCGGTAGCTTGCCTAATTATCATATAAATTTCACCCAGTATTTTTCTAACAAAAATGCCGGCTTATAGGAAAGCTTAGCTTTCCGGAGCCCCTCAGAACCTGCATCGTCTTCACGATTAATATATTTATAGTCCTGTGCCGCATATAAAGCGAACTCCTTATTTATGGTTGGATATGCGCCTTGATAATCGCTAAGTGCTTTTTCAATATGGATAAGATAAGTGTCCTCATTTAAAGGATCCCCTATTGTAAATGCGACAACTTCATCATCAACACGTAGGAGCCCTCCCTCCATATTCAGATCAAAATAGTGCTTAAATGCTTGTCCGACTGCGCATGCTTCCTCTCGCTTACTCTTATCATCATAGCAGTCGTTTTGCTTACACCATTTCTTATTCATCTCTATGCATTCTTCTATATTTTCTTCTGTTATCGGCTCAAATGACCAGTTATTCTCGATGAAACGATTAATATGATTTCTTTTTGAGGAGTATTTTTTACCCCTTAAAGTGGTTAAATCCGTCATATTATATACATAATCATAATCATCTCTGTTAGTTCCTATTTCAATTTCGTCACCAAAGAGGTCTTGTAAAATCTTTAAGTTATCTTTATTAACCATGTGGATTACTAGTTGCCCGCCCTTTGACTTACAATACTCTTTGAGCTTATTTATTAAGTCTTTATAGTCCCCTTTCCCCGATGGGAAAACAAATGAGCATTCCTCCTTACCAGATTTTGCAATATAAAACTCTTTATACTTACACACTTGAGTGTTATATACTTTTCTCCATATAAAGTTGCTGGAGAAAGAGTACTCACTCCCATTGAATCCGGATTCAGCTAAAATTGGCTTTATCCACTCAGAATCCGAAAGCTCAATTTCTTTAAAATCTAACATTAATTTAGCACCTCAAAAATTATATTTCTTATTTCATTATTTATTTTATCAATATTGTAAGGATTTACACCNTCGCTGCATTTAATTATGTTCCAATTTAGCTTGCCTGCCGCATAGAGTGCGGCTTCGCGACATTTTTGAAGATATTTGACATCCTTTTCATGTATATCCTTTTTAGTATTATCCCCATTATATCTGCTCGTCATCAGTGATTGTGAAATCTTTATAGGCATATCTAGAAAAATCACTTTATTCGGCATTGGTAACCCAAGCTTCACAAACTCGTAATCATAGAGCCAATCAAGATATATATCCCACTCATCATGGGGGAGTTTGACCATCTGATGAATTATATTAGAACTAACATACCTGCTAGCTAAAACTAAATCACCGCCTTTATAGTTATTTTCCCAAAACTTCTTATAGCTTGCATATCTATCGACAGCATAAAAGCTCGATGCGGCATAAGCATTGACACCTTCTACACTTGAGGAAAATTCACCCGACAGATACATTTTCACTAAAGCCGATGATGGCTGATCGTAATCGGGGAAAGAAATCGCCGTCATATTCTTATACTCTAATCTTTTTTGTATAAGTTCAAATTGAGTTGTCTTTCCACTGCCATCTAATCCATCTATAACAACTAGCTTGCCTTTACTCGCCATTTGTAAGCTCCTTATAAAATTCTCTTACTTCTTTAATTTTACCGCAAGTCATGCTCCCCTCGGGGCAAGCACCTCTAACACAACCTGGTCCGGCACTTTTAAAAACAGTCGGCGCAATACCTATGCAAATTCTCAACATTTCATCTGCAACCGACTTAATCTCCCATTGAGCTCTATTACAGCAGCGAAGACTGAAGAAGTTAAGTAAGCTCCTAGCATTGAAAGTTGCTATCATCTTTGTGTGGGATGCATTGGGTAATACAAATCTAGCATCTTCAATAGCCATCTTTTCCGCTTGCAATTTTGCTTTTTTCTCGCTAATTCCTTGGCGAACTAATTTATCAAAATGCTTATCAATGAGAACGTTAGTAATCTTATTATAAGCTTCAATATCGTTTTCCATTGCCTCTAAATAAATATGCTTTGCCTCGGGTGAGGATTCAATTTCTGGTGGGATAACGAATTGAAAGTTATCGCTCCTAACATATCTTTGGCTTTGTACGGAAAAAGAAGCCATCCTATGGCGTGTTATTTGTGCTAAAAAGGAGCGTGATACACCCTCTAATCCGAATGTAAAAGTGATATGTTCGATAGTGCTTTCATGCCCCATTTTAATCAATCTCGAAACAAGTTCGGCTGATTTCTTAGCGTCTAGGTTGTTTAGCAATTCATCTATTTCACTGTTAGAATAACATAGTCTAGCAGAGGCCGCAATTATTTTTTCTGGGTTAGGGGTGTGTGTTATTAGAGTTACTCTCATTATTTATTACCCTACCTTTCTAAATAAGTACCAACAATACTATAAAATTATATCATAAAATAACTTTTAACGCAAATTTTTAAACCTCTTTTTCGGTGCCATGCGTATCCCTTACAGTGGCAAATACCACTGCTGTTACAGTTCTTGCGCCCGCTAATTTTAGCACCCGTGCGCATTCGCTCAATGTGTTCCCCGTCGTCAAGACATCATCGCATAGTAATATATCACGATTCATGACTTTCTCGGGCTGGGCAACTGAGAACGCATCAAGCAAATTTAATGCTCTTTCGTGTTTAGTTAGTAATTTTTGGTCTTTAGTAGTCCTGTTTTTCTTCAATGCTTTTGAACCATATTCTATCCCAAGGAATGATGAAAGATTCTTCGCAATTAGATGCGATTGATTGTATCCACGTGCGATTTTAGCCTTCCTAGTCATTGGGACGCTAACTAGGAAGTAATTGTCATTATCATTACTTAACCTCCTAGTAATAATTTCAGCAATGGCTTTAGCATTCACACCGCAAGAATTATACTTCATATCAATTATGGAGTGTTTTACGATATCATCATAATACATTGGCACAATGCACCTATCATAATGCGGATATGCCCTAATCTGCATTCCTTCTTCATTTTTGGTAACTTCACAAATGCAATCTGCCTTACCACAAGTATTGCAAACTTCGTTACCTGTAAAGGGGAGCTTTTTCAGGCATATAGAGCAAAACAGCTTGTCCCAACGGATAAATCTATCGCAAAAGGGGCATCTCATCGGTGCAATTAAATCAATTAAAAAGCTCCAAACTTTCATCGCTATCCCTCTCAATTTGCCTTTCTATCAAGAACTTTAACCCCGTATATCTTAAAGTTTTTCTATCATTACCCACCATGAAGGCTACTCTATTCTTCGATCCCACAAGTATTAAAAGTCTCTTAGCCCTTGTAACACCTGTATATAGTAAATTCCTAAAATAAAGTTTGTCATAACCGCCGAGTACGGGAATTATTACTGCATCGAATTCACTACCTTGACTTTTATGGACAGTAATTGCATATGCAAGCTCAAGTTCTAGCAAAAGATCGAAATTATAATGTGCAATCTTCCCCTCAAAGTCGATTACCACGGTCTGAGTTCGCTTATCGATCATTTTAATAATGCCTATATCACCATTATATATGCCTGCTCCTTTTTCGCCTTTCATATCCCATTCGATATCGTAGTTATTCCTCACTTGCATAACTTTATCACCATCACGGAATTTGATGTCGCCATAAGTTATTTCTGTCTTATTCTTATGCGGCGGATTTAATTCCGCTTGTAATGATGCGTTCAGCTCTAAACAACCAAGTGTCCCCCGTCGATTAGGAGTTAGCACTTGAATATCATCAATCGGAGAAAATTTATAAGTCCTTGGTAGACGCTTCGCACATAATTCGACAATAGTATCTTCTGCATCCTGCGGATCAAGCCGTTGCATAAAGAAGAAGTCACTATCCCGTGTTGCTAGGTCGGGCATATCACCAATAACGATCCTGTGCGCATTTGTTACAATGCGGCTCTGGGCAGCTTGACGGAAGATTTCTTTTAACTCTACAAGTGTCAACATGCCACTTTCGATAAGATCTTTAAGAACATTCCCCGCTCCTACTGATGGGAGCTGATCGCTATCACCGACCATTACTATACGGCATGATAAGCGCATGGCTTTTAGCAATGCTTCAAAAAGTAATGTGTCGACCATTGACATTTCATCTATTATAATAACATCGGAATCTAGGAGATTATCCTCACATTTTAAGAATTTCATATTTCCGTTATCGGAATATCCAACTTCTAAAAGTCGGTGAATTGTTTTAGCTTCATATCCCGTCAATTCGGATATTCGCTTTGCCGCTCTTCCCGTCGGTGCGGCAATCAACACTTTATCACCCTTTTGCTTAAAAATTGAGATAATAGCATTTAAAGTAGTAGTTTTACCCGTACCTGGACCGCCCGTTAGAATGAGTGCTCCTCTCGATAAAGCAAGCGATATTGCATCCCTTTGCAGGCTCTCATACTTTATGCCTAATTCAACCTGCATTTTGTCAATTTCCTTTTCATGCGATATATCAACCCGTGGAAATGAATGTTTGATGATGGCTAACCTGCCGGCGATATAAATTTCAGCATCATAATATTCCCTAAGGTATATGAAGCTCCGCCCTCTTTTAATTAGTTCACATAGCGTTCCATCCTCAATTTCTATTTCTAAAGCTTCACTAAACTTGTCCTCATCAATATTGAGTAATGCGCATGCTGTTTCAGTCAATCTATCTAGAGGTAAGCAAGTGTGTCCCGAATTGGCATTCCTAATAAGAACATATGATATCCCTGCCCTTACTCGGTTTATATTGTCCTCAGCAAATTGGAATTCGCTTGCGATCTTGTCCACTACTATGAAATCCATTTCAATACCAGCTGAGCATAGCTCAAAAGGATTTTCATTAATGATGTCGATACTTGCCTTCCCCCACTTTTTCCATGCACGCACACTGAATGAGGGAGAAATACCGAATTTTGATAGATACACCATGACAGTTCTAATGCCGAAAATTTGCTTAAACTCTTCTGCGATACTTTTGCGCAGTTTTTCCGATATTCCCTTTACTTCAGATAATCTTTCGGGTTCCTGTTCTATTATATCAAGTGTTTCATCTCCGAAATGGTCTACAATGCGTTTTGACATCGCTGGACCAACGCCTTTAACTATACCTGAAGCTAGATAGCGGCGAATTGATGTTGCTGACGTTGGTAAGCTTCGTTCGCATACTTCTGCCTTAAACTGCGTTCCATATTTAGCATGAGTAATATATGTACCCGTTAAACGGAGTTCCTCCCCAATTTGCACACTTCCAAGCTCGCCAACAACGGTGACTAATTCATCGTCGCTAGCAAGCTCAAGCACAATATATCCGTTGTCATCATTTCTATATATGACGGATTCGACGCTTCCCTCTAAATGAATGAATTCCTGCTCTTTATACATATATCCTCCCAAATAAACACTATACTTATATTATAGAGCATTTTCACCACTTGTGCAATAAATCTTATTATCTTTATAAATCCCCTCATCAAGAAAGCTTATTACCTCCTGAGAATCGCAGATATAAATGAATTCAAATTCTTCACAAAGTAGCATGCAAATTTTTCTCGTTTCCTCATCAATTCCCATATCAGCAATTACAATATTGTCGGGACGCACTACTCCGTTCCACTTCCCCTTATGCACAAAACCCCTGATGAAATACTCTACATCGTCAATATGCCCACTCACAGGAATAATTATGATATTGGTGCCGGCACTCCTCTGCCTTGATGTAAGTAGAGTGCGGGAGATTACATTAATCGTCTCAACTAGGGCAAAAACGGTGATGATAATCGCTATCGTTATATATATGTACATCATAATAAAAAACTCCTCTCTTGATCATAATATGAAAACGAGAGGAGTTTTGTTATTAATTTGTAATTAACCTACTGGTTTAAAGCTTCTAACAATGCATCGGTTCTATCAGCTTTTTCCCAAGGAATTTCAAGTTCATCCCTACCCATATGACCATATGCAGCCAGGGGCCGGTAGCATATATCCTTTAAGCCGAGTGAATTGATAATCCCATCCGGCGTTAAGTCAAATACTTTCATTACGGCATTCGCTATCTTTGTTTCGTCATGCTTACTTGTATTGAATGTATCGATCATTATTGACACTGGCTGCGCAACGCCAATTGCATATGCTAGCTGAACCTCACATTTATCAGCTATACCGGCAGCAACGATGTTTTTAGCTATATATCTTGCGGCATATGATGCGGACCTATCCACCTTTGTAGGGTCCTTACCCGAAAAAGCTCCGCCACCATGCTTAGCGTATCCGCCATAAGTATCAACTATTATCTTTCTACCAGTTAATCCGCTATCACCCTGCGGACCACCTACAACGAATCTGCCCGTAGGATTGACTAGGATAGAAGTGCTGTCATCAAGTAGATTCTTCGATACAATAGGGTTTACAACATACTTGATAATATCTTTTCTGATTTGGTCAAGTGTTATTTTGTCAGAATGCTGTGTTGAAACAACAATCGTATCAACTCTAGATGGCTTATCGTCAATATACTCAATTGTAACTTGCGTTTTGCCATCAGGACGTAAATAGCTTAAAGTTCCATTCTTTCGTACGGTAGCTAATTGCTGCGCTAATTTATGNGCAAGTGAAATCGGCATCGGCATTAATTCCGGCGTTTCATTACATGCNTAGCCGAACATCATGCCCTGATCGCCAGCTCCTGTTAAACTCGTTGCACCATCTTTCTTTGCTTCTAGTGATTTATTGACCCCTAATGCAATATCGTCGGACTGCTCATCAATTGATGTTAGCACTGCGCAAGTCTTACCATCGAAGCCATTGTTGGCATTATTATAGCCAATGTCAACAATCACATCACGTGCAATTTGCGGTATATCTACACAGCAATTCGTTGTAACTTCACCCATCAACAAAACCATACCAGTAGTTATGGCAGTTTCNCATGCAATGCGGGCGTCTTTATCCTTTNATAGAATTGCGTCGACGACAGCATCGGAAATTTGGTCGCACACTTTGTCAGGATGCCCCTCTGTAACAGATTCCGATGTGAACAAGTATTTTTTCATGATAATCCTCCTAATTTAGACAAAACAGCACCCGTTAAACGAGTGCTGATTTTTACATATAAAAATCCCTCATCTTCCGTATTAAACGCAGGATTTAGCACCTTTGCAAATATGCTGGTTGCTGGGTTTCACAGGTCCTGTTCCTCCACCACTCTTGATAAGGTATTAAGTTATGATTACATGATACTACTTTTATTACTTGATGTCAATAGCTACTTAACTAAATTCGCACGCTTCAGTGCCAAAAATATCGGGAATGATGCTGATAAAGTTATTGCCGGCTTGAGCAAATTAAGGAATGTTGCTTGAATAACTCTAGCAATAATCAATTCAATATTGTTAGGCCATCCCTTAAGAGCATTAAAAACTGGCGTTAGGGCAATGTTGAGTATCGCCCCTACAATTACAAATGCTAAAATAGTTACAATATAAGTTATAACATATGTAAAGGTCTTACTTTTAGTGTTGATAAGCTTTTTGTATGTAAATTTTACCGATAGGGCTAATGTAATACCCATACAAAAGTTGATTAGCTGCCCTATTCCAAATGTAGATGTTGACATTAGGTGTATCGCATTTTTTATTAATGCAACAAATATTGCAGGCACGACTCCACCTACTAAGGTCGCTATTACAGTGGGAATATCGGATGCATCGAACTTTAGGTATTCATTGCCCGGTACTAACGGTATTTCAAAATATGATAATACCACCCCAACCGCAGCGAGAATGCCGATAATGCATATTTGCCTCACTGAATATCTGCTTGCATTTTGCCCTGGATTTGCTTTTGTGCTTGTGTTCATCTTTCCTTTACCTCCATAATTCAGCTATTGCTGATAATTTGTAGCAAATCTGAAATGGGATAAAAATACGCCCTTAAAGATAATCTTTAAGGGCGTATTAAGTGTATTGTACTAAAAGCTCATAACACTAAAAAATGCGCAGTTCTTAAAACGTAGCATAAAAAGTGTATGGCACTAAAGTGCATATCACTATCGCTTCTTTCATCCGGACTTTAACCGTCGGTCTTGGGATTTAACCAAAGTCGGCGCTAATGCGCTCGTGGACTCAAGGCATAAGCCTTATTACCACCGGTGGAGACTTTCACTCCGCCCTGAAACAGATTTGCAATATTAAAATTAACTGTGTGTTTTTATTCTTCGTCGTGATGGCATTCGCTTTCATCACAACCACAGTCATCGAAGTCAAATTCTAAATGCTGGCCACAATTTGGACAGAGCATTTCGCCATCATCAAACGATTGTGGATCAAGTATAATTTCTTCATCACACGACGGGCAAACTACTTCAAAGAGTTCATCATCGAAATCAATGATATCATTATCATCAATATCGTAATAATCCTCCTCAAGCATGCCAAGATCTTCATCAATGATGTCGATTAAGTCGACTATGTCAGTTGTTTCTTCCTCTAAATTATCGATGGAGTTTGCAATATCACCAAGAATATCAATTATTGAATTATAAATTTTGCCTTCATTTGTACCCTCGTTGATTCCCAGTCCCTCGATTAATCCTTTAAGATAGGATACTTTTTCAGAGATTCTCATAGCAATACCTTGCCTTTCCAGCTTTTAGCCTTTTTTATTGGGACGATGCGATTAAGCACGTTCCATGTATTCCCCTGTTCTCGTGTCAATTCTTATTCTGTCACCTGTATCAATGAATAACGGCACACGAATTTCGGCGCCAGTTTCAAGAATTGCCGGTTTATTTGCGCTTGTAGCTGTATCACCTTTAAAGCCCGGATCAGTTTCTGTTACTTCTAGTTCGACGAAGTTAGGTGGTTCTACACCGAAAACATTGCCTTTATACGATAATATCTTAACTTCCATATTTTCTAGAACAAACTTGAAATTATCATCTAGTTGTGATTTATCTACGGGGATTTGTTCATACGTTTCATTATCCATGAAATAATATAAATCACCTTCATTATATAGATACTGCATTTCACGCCTTTCAATATATGCTGATGGGAATTTATCAGAAGGATTGAAAGTTTTTTCTAGAATGACGCCGGTAATAACATTTCTAACCTTAGTTCTAACAAATGCCGCACCCTTCCCTGGCTTGACATGTTGAAACTCCACAATTTGGAGAACATTACCTTCCATTTCAAAGGTTATGCCGTTTCTAAAATCACCTGCTGAAATCATATTTACCTCCATATAGCTTAAATAGTCTGTCAATATTAGCTTGTATTTTTATTCTATCCTAAATTTCATATTATTGCAAGGGGTTTTTCAAACTTTAATCAAATTTTTAGGACTATTAGTTAGATTAATGTTAGTATTTTTGCCAATGACTATCATATCTTCTATCCTAATGCCGAATTCCCTACTTATATATATGCCCGGCTCAACCGTAATTATCATATTTTCACAAAGTTTTATTTCGCTTTTTGGTGAAACCCTCGGTTCTTCATGTATTTCCATGCCTACACCGTGACCGAGCGCATGCCCAAAACAACTTCCATATCCTTTTAATTCTATGTGATCCCTAGCAATTTTGTCAAGCTCCCTACCAGATATTCCGGCAACGGCGCTCTGTATGGCTTTATTTTGTGCTTCTAACACTGTATAATATGATTCTTCGGCTTTTTGTGATATACTTCCTATCGCTATTGTTCTTGTCATATCGCTATGATAACCATCTACAACTGCCCCAAAATCCATTGTGAGAAGATCTCCGTCACTTATCTTTTTATCAGTTGGGACACCGTGCGGCGAGGAGCCATTCTCACCGCTGACAGCTATTGTGTCAAAAGAGAGAGCCTGCGCCCCATTCCCTAACATAAAATAATCAAGTTCTAGAGCGACATCTTTTTCTGTAATTCCTACACGAACAAAATCAAGAATATGCAAGAATGCACTTTCAGCGATCCTCTGAGCTTTTTCTATTTTGGCTATTTCTATATCTGATTTAATACTACGCATTTCCATAAGCGCTTTACTCAGCGTCGTGGATTCGAATACGATATTCGGGAATCTTTCTTGATACAATGAAAACTCACTTACGGACATATTCTGCCCTTCAATAGCTATGCATTTCACTCCATGCTTATGTATCAAGTCATTAAGTTGTTTTATAGAATCCGTAAGCATTATAACTTCAAAATCATTAACTTTTCGGCGAGCAGCCTCATAATATCTGAAGTCGATGAGCAAATATGATTCTTCTCTTGTTGCTAGTATTAACCCAGCAGAAGATTTCATACCGGTTAGGTATCTTCTACTTATATCGTTTGTAATTAGCGCTGCGTCAATATCGTTGCCAAGCTTCGCCATAAGATTATTAACTTTCATATCTACACCATTTGTGCAAGCCCGTGTAATGCTAGGAAATAGCTGTGCTTGCCGAATCCAGCAATTTGACCTGCGCATACGGGGGCAATAACGGACTTCGAGCGAAAATCTTCACGACTGTAAATATTAGAACAATGCACTTCAATACACGGGATCATAATAGATGAAATAGCATCTCTAACGGCATAGCTATAATGCGTTAATGCTCCTAAATTTATTACAATTCCATCGCAATCATGACGAACTTCTTGAATTTTGTCTATAATATCTCCTTCATGGTTAGATTGAAAGATATCGCATTCAAAGCCAAGCTCACTGGCACAATCATGTATTTGATTATTTATATCTTCAAAGCTTTCCTTACCATAAATCCCAGTTTCCCGTTCACCAAGGAGGTTTAAATTTGGCCCTTGAATGACTAAAACTTGCTTTTTCATTGAATAGCACTCCCCAACAATAGTATTTTAGGCTTTATTTACCTTTGAATAATTCTTCAACCTTACGTTTAAATAGGAAAAAATACCCTTTTTCAATTTCAAAAGGTTCAACTAATATTGTTTGCATTCCTTTTATATTGCCGCCTAGAACATCGGTAAATAGTTGATCACCGACTACGGCAATTTGCTTTTTCGGTATATTGAATTCTTTTTGCACTCTTGTAAAAGCAAATGTGAGAGGTTTGAGCCCACGATGATAGAATGGTAAATCTAAAATTCTCGCCAAAGGCTCAACCCTTTTTCGGGTATTATTTGATACGATAACTAGTTTTAAATCAAGATTCTTCATTTTTGCAAGCCAATCAAGCACACCTTCTTCAGGGTTTTCATTGCCATGCATTGATAAAGTGTTATCTAAATCAAGGATTAGTCCTTTTATGCCGTGCTTTGTTAATAGTGCCTCATCTATTTCTAGCACGGATTTTAACTTTAAAGTTGGTTTAAATAACATAATCATTTCTCCCTATACAATGAAAAAGCGAGCAAAATGCTCGCTTTCATCGTTTACTTTACCATAAACTGCACAAGTTACTTGAACTTTCGCTTGCGTGCAGCCTCGGATTTCTTTTTACGCTTAACCGAAGGCTTTTCGTAGTGCTCTCTTTTGCGCACCTCAGCAATAACGCCATCCCTAGCGCAAGATCTCTTAAAACGTTTAAGAGCAGCGTCTAAAGATTCGTTTTTTCCTAGACGAATTTCAGCCATGTAATTCCCTCCCTTTGCCAGCTTGGCAGAGGTTACAATATATATTGCTATAATTATTATACTATAAATACACAAGCTATGTCAAGAGTAATAAGGAAATAAAATTATTAAGGTTATTTCGCAACAATGTTTATTAGCTTTCCCGGAACATAAATCTCTTTTATTATGCTCTTCCCCGCTATTTCATTAGCTATCTTTTCATCATTTTTAGCTAGTTCTAATGCGCTATCTTTATCAATATCGGCGTTTACATTAATTCTACTACGCACCCTGCCATTCACCTGAATTGCAATTTCGATAGTATTCTCAATGCATTTTGATTCATCGAATTCCGGCCAACTCTGCTGGTCTACCGTGCCTTCAAATTGGCATTGCTCATAAATTTCTTCTGCTATGTGGGGAGCAAATGGATATAGCAGCGATAGGAATGTTATAAGCTCAGATTTATTAACTGCCTTTGTTGCATAGATATCATTGATAAGCGACATCAATGCTGCTATTGCCGTATTGAACTTTAAGACTTCTACATCTTCGCTTACTTTCTTAATTGCTTTGTGCATAGGTGTTTCAATCTCTTCACGATAGGTGTCCCCATCAATTAATATCTTCTGTAATCCCCATACCCTTTCTAAGAATCGTTTGCATCCCTTTACGCTTGCTGTGCTCCATGGAGCAGTTTTTTCAAAGTCGCCAATGAACATTTCATATAAACGGAGTGTATCGGCGCCATATTCTGAAATTACATCATCGGGATTGATGACATTGCCTCTAGACTTGCTCATCTTTTCCCCGTTCTCACCTAGTATGAAGCCATGGCTTGTGCGGCGGGCATACGGCTCCTTATCCTCTACAACGCCTATATCGTAAAGGAATTTATGCCAGAACCTAGAATAAAGCAAATGTAATGTCGTGTGTTCCATTCCGCCGTTATACCAATCGACTTGCATCCAGTATTTCAATGCCTCTTTGGATGCTAGCTGCTCACTATTCTGCGGGTCAGTATAACGTAGGAAGTACCATGATGAGCCAGCCCATTGTGGCATTGTGTCTGTTTCTCGTTTAGCAGGTGCACCGCATTTAGGGCAAGTTGTATTAATGAAACTTTCAAGCGTTGCTAAAGGCGATTCGCCCGTATCCGTTGGCTCATATGAATCAACATCGGGCAATTCTAATGGTAGATCATTCTCATTGACGGGCACATAACCGCATTTATCACAATGCACTATCGGAATTGGCTCTCCCCAATAGCGTTGGCGTGAGAATACCCAGTCCCTGAGTTTATAGTTTACTTTTGGCTCGCCTTTTTTGTTTTCTTCTAACCAATTTATAATCTTTTCTTTTGCCTCTTCTACTGCTAATCCATTTAAGAAGTCGGAATTTACCAAGATACCAGTGTCGCAATCTATGAATGCTTCTTCGCTAATATCGCCACCGGAAACAACTTCTATAATTGGTAGGTCAAAAGCTTTAGCAAACTCATAGTCACGGGTATCATGAGCAGGAACCGCCATTATTGCGCCTGTACCATATGACATTAGTACATAATCGGAGATGTATATCGGTATTTCTTTGTTGTTTACAGGATTGATAGCATTGATACCTTTTAGCTGAACACCGGTCTTTCCCTTATTGAGCTCTGTGCGCTCAAAATCTGATTTTCTCATTGCTTCTTCACGATACTTAAGGATTTCATCTAAATTTTCAAGCTTGTCGGAATACTCGTCAATGAGTGGATGTTCAGGCGATATAACCATATAGGTTGCACCAAAAAGTGTATCGGGACGTGTTGTATATACTCTTAGCTTATAGCCTATCGTAGTGTCGAAATCAACATCTGCGCCGGTTGAGCGGCCAATCCAATTAATTTGCGATGCCTTTATTCTATCGGAATAATCGACGCCATCTAAATCGTTAATTAATCTTTCTGCATATTTTGTTATTTTAAGCATCCATTGGCTTTTTACTTTGCGGACAACTTCACCACCGCAACGTTCACACTCTCCCGCAACGACTTCTTCATTAGCTAGAACGACTTTGCATGATGTACACCAATTAACGGACATTTCTTTTTTATAGGCTAGACCTTTTTTAAACATTTGTATGAATATCCACTGTGTCCATTTAAAATATGATGGGTCAGTCGTATTAACTTCTCTAGACCAATCAAATGACAATCCGATATTTTTCAATTGACGTTTAAAATGTTCAACATTGTCCTTTGTTACCTTTGCCGGATGTATTTTGTTTTGAATAGCATAGTTCTCGGTTGGTAGCCCGAATGCATCCCACCCCATTGGAAATAGCACATTGTAGCCTTGCATTCTGCGCTTTCTAGCGACGATGTCCAGTGCTGTATATGGGCGTGGATGCCCAATATGCAATCCTTGTCCGGATGGGTATGGGAATTCTACCAATGCGTAAAACTTCGGCTTAGAATAGTCATTTTTACATTCAAAGGTTTTGTTTTCTTCCCAATAATCCTGCCACTTCTTCTCTATCTTTAAAAAATCATAACTCATTTTATGTCCTCCAATAATCTTTCTTATGTTAATCTAGGAATTCTGCAATATCGATTTGTTCGCCGTCAGCCCATAATCGCTCCAGTGAATAAAATTCCCTAGTTTTAGAATGGAACACATGGACAACAATACTGCCATAATCAAGTACAATCCAATCCGCTCCACGGTATCCTTCGACACGGGTTGGTGCTATATCTTTTTTTGATAAAATGAATTCTGTTTCGTCCGCAAGCGCTTTAACCTGAGTGGAACTTGTTCCGCTCGCTATTACAAAATAGTCGGCTATAATAGTTAAATCCCTAATTCCTATAACCTTTATTTCCTGCGCCTTTTTAGAATCTAATGCTTTTACGATGTCTTTTAGAATTTTTTTATCGGTCATAATTTCCTCCAAAAAATAAATTTATCTTGGCTTCTTCCCTTCGCCCTTTAATATTGCTTCAAAGCTTTCTTCTGTATCTTCATAGGGGTCGCCCGTATTCTTAATTTCAAGAATTCCTAGCTTATCTGCTGGAATAGCGTCCCTGTACGGTCTAAAATGCATATTAAGCATATCAGCAGCCTGTTGTTTTCGTATCGATAATAAAGATTGCGGATATGTCCAAGTTCTAGTCGGGTTAGCAGCATCTTGACCCGATACATTTTCTACAGGTAATGTATAAACGAACACATTTTCCATTGTTATTCCTGAAGCTATTTTAGCAAATTGGGCCATCTCACCTAGCGACATACTAGTAGTAATCTTGTCATAAACCGATGGCACAACTTTTGTAACAATATCGGTCGTGCTCATACTCTTGAAGTGACTGAATGCCGCCGCCATAAAGTGGTTTCGTGCTTGAATTCTACCGATATCAGCAGTATTGTAACCTTTTCTATATCTGACTAACCATTCAGATTGCTTACCGTTAAGGATCTGCTCACCCTCATGTATAACTTTTGTTGATGAGAATTTAACCGTCCATAGCATATTAATCGGTATTCCTCCGACTGAATCGACAGCATCCCTAAAGCCATCAAGCGTTATCGTCGCATAATGGTGAATTGGTATCATCAATTGGTCATTGATAGTTTTAATTAGCTTATTAATCTTCGTTAAGTCAGGATTTGCATCTGCATTCCCGTATACGGCATTTATCTTACCCGTTTTGCTTATATCCGTTCCAACATAGCAGTCCCTCGGTATATTTAATATATGTGCAGATTTTTCTTTAGTATCAATGCACATCAACATAATAACATCAGTTAAATTATCGCTTGCATCTAATCCAACTAGTAGGAAGTTAACATATCGCCCTTTAAATTTACTAGGTACCGCAATATCGCTCGGCTGGTCGATTATATCCGTATCCCCTTCGCTGAATGGGCGCCAATTATAAAGCAGAACGCCACCAACTGCGATAACGCATATTAACATTATAAAAATAGAAAGTATAGTAATTACACGATCTCTTTTTCTCATTTTTTTCTTACTTTTTTTAGCCATATCTATTCCACCTTTAATTTAATTAGTGTGATATGTAATCAAGCTAGGCTCTTTGTTTTACTGATAGAAAGATAATGATTATATGCCTTAATCGTCGTGCAAGGAACTTGTCCTTTATGAGATAATAAATTTGAAATAACAAATTTAAGCACATATAACATTGCTGAATCTAAATTAGAATATATAAGTTTTCTAACTTTACTAACGTCATTATAAGTCCTATCCGCTGATGATATATCGCCAAGATAGACGATTTTCTCTAATAGCGTCATATTAGGACGGGCAACTGTATGATACCTTATAGCATTCAATATGTCAACATTGCTTATTCCCAATTCATCCCTAGCAAATTGGCTACTTGCGATGGCATGCCATAACTGCGGGCTATGAAGCTCAACTTCTTCAACTTGAATATCAGAACTCAACACTATCTTTCGTAATTCGTCGGGCGGCACATCTTTCTTTGCATCGTGTAAGAGGCCTGCAATATACGCATCCTCTACATTCGCTCCATACTTCTCGGCAATTTTCTTACATTCATCAGCAACATATACGCTATGCTGATAACGCTTCTTTGACAGTCCCTGCTTTATCAAAGACTTGTAACTATCAATCATTTATGCCACCTGCTTTCATACATACAGTTCATTATCTATAATATAGCTCGCTACCTTTTTGGGTACATGGATTCTCAGCTCGCTATAATTTCCATTTAAAACAAACTCCCGTATTTCTGTTGAAGATATATCAACAACATCTATATTTTCTACATGACAATTGATGCCAATCTCGCTAAGCATAGCTTTTTTCTCCATCAGCTTATGATATTCGTCTTTTTTTCTTGCTGCGACTATTATTGTTGCAAGTTCAGCAATATCACGGTATTTATACCATGATGTAAAGCTGTAAAGCATATCTGCACCCATAATAAAATTCATCTTATGTTCAGGGTAGATCTCCTTTATCGCAGTTAGTGTATCAAACGTATAGCTTTTACCTTTGCGTTTGATTTCAATATCGCAGGCTATTAGATGTGATGAATGCTCCGTGGCTAGTTTGCACATATTAAATCTATGCTCTGCACTCACAAGCGATTTAGTGCTTTTATGCGGTGGTGAATAGGTGGGAATTATGAGTATCTTCTCGAATTTGTATCTATATTGAATCTCTGTAACAAGATTAATATGACCATTATGGATCGGATTAAAACTACCGCCAAAAATTGCAATATTCTTCATATTAGTCTATCTTTATTAGCTTCTTCTTTGGATTTTCACGATATAGGATAATCTTTCTTCCTATTGCTTGAACAACCTCAGAATTTGTTGAATTTGCCAATACATTAGCTGCTTCTATCGGAGACAATTCGCAAGTTTCAAGCACGGTCAGNTTTATCAATTCCCTCGCTTGTAATGCTTCATCTGTTTGGATAATAACACTCTGCGTTACTCCGCCNTTCCCCACTTGAAAGATTGCGTCCATCTTACTAGCTTGTCCTTTTAGATTAGCTCGTTGCTTACTTGTTAGCATTAATATTCTTCCTTTTCATTAGCTCATTAGAGAGCTTATTTAGGGCAATTGCCCTGTGGCTAATTTTGTTTTTCTCCTCAGGTGAAAACTCCGCCATGCTCTTATCTCCTACCATGAAAATAGGGTCATAACCGAATCCAAATTTGCCAACGGGGGAAAATCCTATTTCACCGCTACATTGCCCCTGCACGCTAATGTTCTCACCATCTTCAGATATGAAACATATTGCACATATAAATTTAGCATTCCTTTTCTCCTTGGGGACGCCTGATAATATTGTCAGCAGTTTATCATTATTATCTTTGTCGGATGCATTCGCCCCTGCAAATCTGGCTGAATAGATGCCCGGTGCTCCATTTAAGTAATCTACCGATAATCCGCTGTCATCAGCAATAGTTGCGTGGCCTGTTATTTTGCTAATTTCCTTTGCCTTTAATGCGGCATTTTCTTCAAAGCTATTACCTGTTTCCTCTACTTCAATATTGATGCCCGCCTCACTTTGTGAAATTACATTATAACCAAATGGTGATAGGATCTGTTTTAGCTCTTTGATTTTGCCTTTATTGTTAGACGCAACTATTAATTTCATACAATTCCCTCATTTTTGATTACTAATACTATTTATTATATCACACTTTTTTCAATATCGATAGGCTAAAAAATAAAGTTTCTCCCAAAGTTAGTACTAAAATTATTGTTGACAATTAGAATGCGTTATTCAAACAATGCATCTACAAAGTCACTTGCTGAAAAAGGCTGGAGATCATCAATCTTTTCGCCGACACCAATGAATTTTACAGGAATGCCCAGCTCGTTCTTGATAGACAGAATTATCCCGCCTTTAGCAGTACCATCAAGTTTTGTTAGTACGATTCCTGATATATTCGTTACTTCTTTGAATTGCTTTGCTTGATTTACGGCATTCTGCCCAGTTGTTGCATCTAGGACTAGCAAAGTTTCAAGGTCAGAATCTTCAAAGTTATTTGTGATAATTCGATTTATTTTCGCCAATTCATCCATGAGGTTTTTCTTATTATGCAATCTTCCAGCGGTATCGCAAATAACGATATCACTCCCCCTAGATTTTGCCGCATTAAGGGTGTCGAATACCACTGCCGCAGGATCCGCCCCTTCACGTTGTTTTACAATTCCGGCACCAGCTCTTTCGCACCATACTTCAAGCTGCTCAATCGCTGCCGCTCGGAACGTATCCGCAGCCGCAACTAAAACTGTTTTTCCATCATTAACAAAATTATATGCCATCTTGCCTATTGTGGTTGTTTTGCCCGCTCCATTAACACCGATTACTAGGATAATGCTCGGCCTCGTCGTTAGTTGCAATTCGGGAGTTTCGCCAAGCATATCAACTAGAATTGCCTTTAGTATATCCTTAATTTCAGTATTGTCTTTTACACCCTTTGACTTTACCTGTTTGCGCAATTCGTCGCATATATCTTGAGAAGTCACTACCCCTATATCGGACATTATCAATGTTTCTTCCAATTGTTCAAAGAAGTCCTCATCAATTTTTGTAAACGAATTGATAAGCTGTTCAACCTGCCCCATCATGGAATTTTTAGTTTTGAGTATGCCTTTTTTTATCTTATTAAATATGCCCAAATTGATTTCCCCTTCCTATTGCTTATGTATGTTAATTCAATCCCGGCAATGTGTCGCCCGATTGCATTTGTAGCAGCTTTGATACGCCTTTTTCCTGCATTGTAACACCGTAGAGGATGTCTGCTTCTTCCATTGTACCTCTCCTATGTGTGATAAGTATAAATTGAGTGCTGTCCGTGAAACTCCTCAAGAACGTAGCGTATTTTATTACATTAACATCATCTAGTGCCGCCTCAATCTCGTCCAAAACGCAGAATGGAGATGGGCGATATTTAAGAATTGAAAAATAAATAGCTATTGCGACCAATGCCTGCTCTCCACCGGATAAAGATGATAAATTCTTGATAATCTTACCCGGAGGTGAAACATTGATTTCAACACCGGATTCAAGAATGTTATTGGGATCGCTTAGTGAAAGTTCGCCCGAACCACCATCGAATAACTCAACAAAAATCTTTTTAAAGTTATTGTTTATCTTTTCAAAGCTATCAGAAAAAGTTTCACAAATATTAGTTGTCAATTCATGAATTAACTTCTCTAATTCCTGCTTTGCATTCTCGACATCTGCAAGCTGGCTNGATAGGAATTCGTATCGCTCGCTAACTTCTTTATACTCCTCAATTGCTGCTACATTGACATTGCCCAATGCTTTTATTTTGCCACGCAATTCGCTCTGTTCAGCTTTTGCCGTGATCATATCTTCAATTGGGGAGGCTATTTGTGCCGCTTCGNTCCTTGTTAGTTGATACNGTTCCCATAAAGTGGAGATAATNTTATCATAATCTTTCTGTGTCGATATCTTTCTTTCTCCTAACATAGCTATATCCCTTGAGAATTTCTCTCTATGTTCGATTGTTTGCTTTTGCGTTACATTAATTTCCGTCGATTTCTTCTCATACTCTAGTCTTTGTTCTTGAATGGAGCTTATTTTTAATCTCGAAGCATTGATATCTTGCTCTGCTTCACAAATTAGTTTTTTATTTCTTTCAATATCTCTCTGCTTTTCGATGCATAATTCCTCTATCGCTTTTAGCTCCTCAAGCAATTTTTTATCGCTATCGGTTAACGACATCTTACGATCCTTAATAACATTGATTTGTTGCTTGATTGATTCGATATCTTTTTTAGCTTCAATTTGTTTTATCTTTATATCGGAGATTTCATTCGATAACTGCTCCTTTTGGGTGATAATATCGGTTTTCCTGCCCGATGATGCAGTAATTTCACCCTCAAGTTCTTTAATTCTATTCGCTATCATATCAAGTTCATTCTGTTTTTGCTGTATAAGATTGCGTGTTTCTTGTTGCTTTTTCTCAATAGAAGAAANTTCCGATTTCATATTAGAGATGCTTTCCTCGCCACGGATGAGTAGCGCATTAATGCGATTAGCCTCTCCTTCAAATCGGATTCTATCTTGCTTAATATTATTTAAATCTTCTTGAGCGCCCTGTGTTTCTAGAATTAACTTGTCAACTTCCTCCTTAACTTCGTGATAGGCGGATTTATCACAGTCAAGAGATGATTTAAGTTTCTCTAGTTTTTCCTTAGATTCAGACAATTCATGCTTCCTGCTTAGCATGCCGGCGCTTTTGCCAGTGCTCCCTCCCGTGAAAGAACCACCAGCATTAATTACTTGACCATCTAGCGTTACAATCCGAAACTTGTAGGAATATCGTTTAGCCAATTGTGTCGCTGTATCAATGTCCTCCATTACAACTATCCTACCCAGCAAGGATTTTATAATGCCATCATATTTACTATCATAAGAAACAAGTTCATTAGCATAACCGCAAAATCCTTCAACATCGGATAGATTCACCCCTGTGATGGTCCTACCCTTTACAGATGTTATCGGCAAAAATGTTGCCCTACCGGAGTTTTTTTCTTTGAGAAAGTATATGCAGCGCTTCGCAATTTCTTCATTATCAACTACGATGCTTTGCATCGCACCACCTAATGCTATTTCAATGGCGATGTTATACTTTGGTTCAGTTGAAATTAACTGACCGACGGTGCCGTGCAGCCCACTTAGCCTTCCAGATTTAGATGCTCTTATCACCGTCTTTACACTATGATAATAGCCCTCCATACTTTCCTCAACATCACCCAGAACTTGAATTCGATTCTCTAGTGCCCCGATGTTGAGGGCTTTCTTATCATATTCCGACTTCAATTTTGCAAGTTTTTCTTGCTTGCTTCCAAGTAAGTTGCTGTATCCGCTTAGTTTATTCTGTCTTTCTATTAAATCCGCTTTAATATTGGAAATAGCCTCATCAAGACTTGCTTTCTCATCTTTTAGGGACTGCATATCTTCATTATATTGCTTAAGTTGCGAATTTATTTCAGAATGTCTTTGTGCTGATGAATATAAATTATCCTTAGATGTAGATATTGAAATGTTATTTTCCGACTGACGCATAAAAAGCTGATTCAGTTCAGAATTCATCTCCAGATGCTCTCGCTCGAAGTTATCTCCCTTAGTGGAAAGGTTGGTTAACTCGTTACTTAACTCCTGATACTCATCTTCTAGCAAGGAATTTTCATACTCTAATTTTGAAACTTGTGATTGTTTATCCTCAATTTGCTTTTCATCCTCTGTAAAAGAAGATTTGATGTCTTTAATTTGCTCGTTAATGCGGTTTGCATTCGTTCTATGGTGTTCAATGTCATTTTTCAGCACTGCTATATCCGATGCAGCTTCGGACTTCTGCCGCTCTTTTAAAGCAGTCTGCTCACGAATATTCTCAATTTGCAATGCGCACCCTTGCATCAAAGAGAAAATTTCTTGCGCCTCTTTTTCGCATCTTTGCACATCTTCATCTAATTGCTGATAATGCCCTTCATTGAATAGTATCTTTTCTTCAATATCAGTGAGTAAATCACGGATTTCATCAAGACGGCGCACACTAATTGAAACGTCTAGCGATTTCATAATTTCACTTAATTTGATAAATTCATGTGCCTTTTCGGATTGTCTTTTTAGTGGGCCGACACGTTCTTCAAGTTCAGTAATGATGTCTTTTAGCCTTAGGATATTGTCCTCGGCTGAAGATAATCTGCGCTCGGCATCTTCCTTTTTATATCGGAATCTCGAAATGCCAGCGGCTTCTTCAAATATTTCTCGCCTACCGGAACTCTTAGAATTGATTATTTCCGCAATTCTCCCTTGTCCTATAATGGAATAACCATCCCTACCAAGACCCGTATCCATAAAGAGTTCACGCACATCTTTTAACCTTACTCCGGAATTATTTATAAGATATTCGCTATCTCCGCTTTTATACAATTTCCTAGTAATTGAAACTTCGTCCATATCATACGGTAAAGTCCGCTTGAAATTATCTATATTTAAAGTTACCTGTGCAAATCCCATTGCTTTTCTTGTTTGTGTACCCGAAAAGATGACATCATCCATCTTTTGTCCACGCATCTCTTTAGTAGATTGCTCTCCTAGAACCCATTTGACCGCATCGCTTATATTGCTTTTTCCACTCCCATTCGGTCCTACAACTGCTGTTAAACCTTTATCGAATTCAATTTTTATCTTATCGGGGAAGGATTTAAATCCATGGAGTTCAATAGATTTTAATTGCAATTGCTCACACTTCCTTTAAAATAACTACTTGATACTTTTCTAGACTATCGTTAGGTTTTATTTTTAAATTTATATTCTGCTGCATAAATTTACGAACATTACTTTTATTTTGACCTATTGCCTTGCTAATCTCACGGCTAGCCACATGGACTGTGAATTCCCCCACTTTGCCGCCAATTTCATGCTTAATTAGGCGGTAGTAAATCTTGTTTTCGCACAATTCACGAAACGCAGGGTGATATATACCAGCAATAAAATCTTGTTCTACTACCTCCGATGCATGTAAGCCGACTCGGATTATATCTATATTCTCGTTAGTAAAATACATAATTAAATCTGCGCAAATATCAATAGCGCTATCTATTGTAGGTGGAACAAATTCTCCTTTATTATAGAGCTCCGCTAACTTTGTGCCCTTTAGCACGGCGACTGGATATATTCGCACTGTATCGAATTCTAGTCTTACTATCTCGCTTGCAGTATGGCGGATTGTCTGCTCGTTGTCAGCATATAGCCCGACCATCATCTGAGCTCCAAGTTCAAACCCATATGACTTGATAAGTTCTGCTGCATTTATAACATCGGAACTGTCATGTCCTCTATCATTAAGGAGCAGGACATCATCATCCATGCTTTGGATTCCAAGCTCGATAGCAACAACATTGTTCTTCTTAAGTAGCGATAAAATTTCTTCATCGATGCAATCTGGGCGAGTAGAAATTCTTATTCCATTAAAGCCGCATTCACCAATATACGGTTGTGCCGCATTTAGTAATTGTTCCATATACTTTCGTGGTATAGCAGTAAAACTCCCGCCGAAGAAGGCGATTTGTGCCTCGCTAACTCGTTCACCCAATGTTTTAAGGGCATTATCAAGAATCAATTTTACCTGTGAAATAGATGGGGCGGCATCGGAGCCGGATATGCTATGTTGATTGCAAAAACTGCATAAATGGGGACATCCCATATGCGGAATAAAGATCGAAATATTACTATGTTTCATAACCCATTAAAGCAATTGCTTCCTTAGCGGCCATTTGTTCGGCTCGCTTTTTGCTTTTCCCCTTCCCGCTACCAATGATATTTGAATTTAAAAATACGCCGACACTAAATACTTTATTGTGGTCGGGTCCACTCTGTTTAATTAATTTATATTCAACACGTTCTTCAGGGTTCTTTTGCACGATTTCTTGTAACATAGTTTTATAATCTCTAGAGTTTTGTACTTTATCTAAATTTTCCTTGCTGAGTACTATTCCGTGAATAAAATTCCTTGCCGCATTCATGCCGCCATCAATAAAAATTGCTGCTATCAATGCTTCAAAGGCATCCGCTAATATCGAAACTCTTTCTCTGCCGCCGGTATTTTCCTCGCCTTTACCAAGTAGCATATGCGCACCTAGCCCAATTTGCACTGCGAACTGGTGTAGTGCCTTTTCGCATACCAAAGAAGCACGCATTTTCGTAAGCTCCCCTTCAGGAAGCTTACGAAAATGCTCGAAAATATATTGAGATACGACTAAAGATAGCACTGAGTCGCCTAAGAATTCAAGTCGCTCATTACTAGCTCTTGTTTCCTTGCTTTCATTTGCATAGGACGAATGTGAAAGTGCCTGTTCTAACAGTTCATTATCATTAAATTGATATCCAATCGTTTCTTCGAGGTTTGACATCATCTTGTTCCTCCCAGGTGTTCTGATTGAGTAATATTTGCCATCACTTTTCCGACTTATTGCTTATAAGCGCAAGTGATTCTGTAATATTTTTAATAACATCACGTTGGCTGAAGTCCCTTGCTTGGCGAATCGCATTCATAAAGGCCTTAGCATTAGAGCTACCGTGTGCCTTTATAACGGGCTTTGCCACACCCATGAGCGCTGCGCCCCCGTGTTCAGTATAGTCCATTTTCTTTCTAAAACCATTGAGCTGTTTCATTACAAATAAAGCGCCAATCTTGGTTAGAAAGTTCTTCCTAAAAATATTATTTAGATTTATTGAAATGAGCTTGCCCATTCCCTCCGTCATTTTAAGAACGACATTACCAGTAAATCCATCCGTGATGACGACATCGCAAGCGCCCAAAGGAATATCCCTCGGCTCAACATTACCATAAAAATTTATTGGCGATTCCTGCAAGATTTTATAAGTTGCAAGTTCCAATTCCCTACCTTTATTTGGTTCCGCACCAATGTTCACAAGCCCAACCTTCGGACTATTTATATTCATTATGCCGCTCATATAACACGAGCCCATAATTGCGAATTGTTGGAGCATCTCAGGTCGGCACTCCGAATTTGCACCTGCGTCTAACAACATATAGCACCCACTATCGGTAGGAATTATCGGCGCCAATGACGCCCTCCTTATGCCTTTTATTCGCTTAACAATTGAAGAGGCACCCAGCACCAATGCCGATGTGCTGCCAGCACTTACAAATGCATCTCCCTCACCTTGTGATAGCATTTTCAATCCGATCGCCATCGAGCTATCGGATTTTGCTCTTAAAATATCCCTTGGATCATCTTCTACATCAATAATGCTGTCGGCATGCGCAAATTCTATACCATCAAGCTGAATAGCATTTTTATCAGCAAGTGATTTTAGCTTTTCTACATTGCCTACTAGAATTAAATTTACACCTAACTTCTTAACCGCCATTGAGCTACCTTCTAAGACGGAAAGGGGCGCATGGTCACCTCCAAAGGCATCAACTATTATTTTCATTAAATTCGCCTTCTTTCTTATTTATCAGAACTTCACGCAAATCGGCAAGTGCTCTATCGGCTAGTTTCTGATACTTCACCTGTTTATCCCGTATATGTTCATCTAGAGCAGGAATTATCCCCATATTGCTGCCCATAGGCTGAAAATCCCCACCTTTATAACTGCTTATATATCTAGTCAATGCACCTATCATTGTTGTTTGTGGGTATGTGATAGGCGGCTTTTTAGATAATCTTCTAGCTAGAGAGAGTCCTGCAACTATGCCACTTGCCGCAGATTCCATATATCCCTCAACTCCTGAAATTTGCCCTGCGAAATAGATGTTATCATGCTCCCTTAATGAGAAATCCTCATTCAAAAGTGACGGGCTATTTATAAAAGTATTGCGGTGCATAACACCGTATCGCATGTATTCAGCATCTTCAAGTCCGGGTATTAGTGAGAAAATTCTCTTTTGCTCACCGAATTTCAGATTCGTTTGAAATCCTACCATATTATATAAAGTACCTTCATCGTTTTCACGGCGAAGCTGCACTACCGCATACGGGCGCTTCCCTGTATTCGGGTCGGTAAGTCCGACGGGCTTGAGCGGTCCGAATCTAATTGAATCAACACCACGTTTAGCCAGTGATTCAATTGGCATGCATCCCTCATATACTTTGAAATTTTCTTTCTCGAATTCTTTTAACGGAGCTAGTTCACCATTGATTAGCTCTTCATAAAATTCTTGATATTCATCTTTGTCCATCGGGCAATTGATGTAATCCGCATCGCCCTTGCCATAGCGTGAAGCAAGGAAAATTTTATCGAAGTTTAGGCTATCATAGCTAACGATCGGTGCCGCCGCATCAAAAAAGCTTAACATATTACCGCATAGTTTTTTAATCTCATGCGCAAGAGAATCCGATGTTAATGGGCCCGTTGCGACGATAGTATTTGATTTCGGAATTTTATTTACTTCCTGCGTTATGATGTTTATTCGTGGATGTGCCTTGATTCTCTGCGTAACTAAATCGGAGAAAACCTCCCTATCCACCGCTAGTGCGCCGCCCGCCGGAACAGTGCATTTATCGGCACAAGTTAGAAGCAGTGACCCTAGCATGCGCATTTCCTCTTTTAGCAATCCGGCCGCCGATGAAATACGTGCCGCCTTAAGCGAATTTGAGCAGACCAGTTCAGCATAGCCATTATAACTATGCGCTGGTGAGAATTTAATAGGTTTCATCTCATATAAATCGACATCAAGACCGCTTTCTGCCAGAATCCAAGCTGCCTCACATCCTGCAAGACCTGCGCCAATTACGTTGACTGACATTAATCCGCCGCCTTTTCAAAGCCGCAATCGGGCTTCAAGCAATAAATTTTGCTGTTTTTTCCACCTTTTTTGAATAGAGTGCTATCACATTGCGGACATTTTTCAGCTATAGGTGTATCCCAAGTCATGAAATTGCAGTCTGGATAGCTACCACATCCAAAAAACTTCCTGCCTTTTTTAGATTTCTTCTCGTGTATTTTGCTTCCACATAGGGGGCAATTGCCTTCTGCTTCTATTACAATTTTCTTAGTATTCTTACATTCGGGGAATCCTGGACAAGCAAGGAATTTCCCGAATCGACCTAGTTTAATAACCATGTTTCTGCCGCATAATTCACAAACAATATCTGTTTCCTCATCCGGAATTTTTACACGTTTACCCTCCATTGCTTCTTCAGCTTTTGTAAGAGTTTTATCAAAGTCATCGTAAAAACTATGCAGAGTATCTACCCATTCGGTTTTACCCTCGCCGACGGCATCAAGGCTATCCTCAAGTTTAGCAGTGAAAGCAACATTAACAATTTGCTTGAAATGCTCTTTCATAAGTTGTGTTGTAACTTCGCCCAATACTGTTGGCATCAACCTTTTCGCATCACGTTCAACATAGTTACGTGAAATTATCGTCGTAATTGTTGGCGCATAAGTGCTCGGTCGTCCAATCCCATTTTCCTCAAGCGCCTTTATCAATGTAGCTTCACTATATCTTGCTGGCGGCTGGGTGAAGTGTTGGTTCCCATTGACGGATTTGACTTTCAATACTTGTCCTACTTCTAAATCGGGCAATATATTATTATCTTCATCGGGGTCGTCCTTTGCCTCCTCATAAAGCACTGTAAAGCCATCAAACTTTACAGAGTGACCCGATGCTTTAAATCCGCATTCTCCCACATTTATATCGACGGAAACTGTGTTTAACAGTGCTTTCGACATTTGGCTCGCCATAAATCTCTCCCAAATAAGCTTATATAACTTATATTGATCTGAAGATAGACTATCTTTAATTTGATCAGGCGTTAAGTCAATTACAGTTGGTCGTATTGCCTCATGAGCGTCTTGCGTGTTTCTCTTAGTGCGGTAAGTATTAGGCTTCGGCGGAATGTATTTCTCACCGTATTTTTTTCCAATGTATTCGTATGCTGCGTCCCTAGCTTCGTCCGATATTCGTAGCGAATCTGTTCGCATATACGTTATCAAACCCACGGCGCCCATCGATTTAATTTCTACACCTTCATACAACTCTTGCGCTGCTTTCATAGTGCGCCTTGATTGGAATCCTAGCCGTCTTGATGCTTCCTGTTGTAGGGTGGATGTTATAAAAGGCGCCGCTGGCGACTTCCTACGGACGCTTTTCTTGATGCCGGCAACGGTGAAATCGTTATTCTTAATTTCCGCTAATATTTTATCAGTTTCTTCTTTATTGTTAAGCTCAATTTTATCTCCGCTAACTGAGTGAAGTTTAGCCTCAAAAGCCTTTTTGCTAGATTTGGCTAAAAGTTCAGCACTAATAGACCAATATTCTTTAGAAACGAAAGCACGAATTTCTTCCTCTCTATCGACTATTAGCCTCACTGCAATGGATTGAACCCTTCCTGCGGAAAGTCCTTTTCTAACTTTCTTCCATAGGAATGGGCTTAGTTTATATCCAACTAGCCTGTCAAGAATTCGCCTTGCCTGCTGGGCATTGACTAGCTCCATATCTACCTTCCTAGGGTTATTCATCCCAGATTCAATTCCAGATTTTGTGATTTCATTAAAGGTAACACGATTAGGCTCTTTTAAATCTAAATCAAGTATATGGGCAAGATGCCATGAAATAGCCTCACCCTCTCTGTCCGGGTCAGTAGCGAGAAAAACTTGATCGCTTTTCTTAGCTTGCTTAATCAGAGATTTGATTAGATCTGATTTATCCCTAATGTTTACATATTGCGGTTCAAAGTCATTTTCGACATCTACCCCAAGTTTAGATTTTGGTAAATCTCGAATGTGACCCATTGACGCAACTACTTCATAATCGCTACCCAGATACTTTTTTATTGTTTTAGCCTTCGCAGGCGACTCTACAATTACCAGTTTCGACATATCGTCTTAAATCCGCCTTCCTTGTTCTGTATTTTATATTAATCTATATTGAATATCTTTGCCCCGACTCCGCATTGACAATTCCCATGATTTCAAGTTCCGTCAATGCAGTGAGTACCATATCAATTGGCATTTCAAGTAATACTGATAGTTCGTCAGCAAGATAACTCCTATCGCTTAAAAGTTTGACAATTTTAGTCTGATCTTCATCAAGATCTTTATACGGGATATCCTTTTTTACTTGCCTAGCCTTCTTCTTTGATTGTTTTTTACTAGAAGATTTCTCATTAACGTTGAATACCGATGATTCTTGAGGCGTGATTGAATAATCACCGTAAGGATTGCTTGCCGTTAGCTTATGAGAGAAATTCTCATAATATTCGTAGAGAATATCAAGATGACTAAAGACGGGTATTGCACCATCACGTAAGAAGCGAATTACCCCACTATATCTGCTATCAAATAGATCGGCGGGCGGTATGCAGAACAAGTCCCTTCCCTGTTGAATGCTTAGCTCGGCAGTGATCAATGCACCGCTGCGCTTATGCGCTTCTATCACAAGGGTGCCAAGGCTTAGCCCTGATAAAATTCGATTCCTTTGGGGAAAGTTCGGCCCAAGCGGTGGCGCTCCAGGTAAGAATTCAGATATAACGGCGCCGTTCTTCGCTATAATTCGCTTTAACTTCGTATTTGATGTAGGATAGTCATAATCAATTCCGCATCCTAGTACGGCGACAGTTTTTTCCCGATGTGATAGAGCTTCACCATGGGCAACGGAATCAATCCCAAGTGCGAATCCGCTCACTAGCACTGCGCCCATATTGGCAAGATTGCCACATATCTCTCTTGCAACTTGNAGGCTGTAATGGGATGGCTTCCTTGTGCCGACAACGGTTATTGCTACTTCATTATCTATAAAGCTAATATCACCCATGCAAAATAGAATAATCGGTGGATTATATATTCCCTTAAGTCGATTGGGGTAATTTTCATCTCCGATTGTGACTATATCCACACCAGTCCGCTCACATTGTTCTATTATTTTCTCTGACTGCTCAATGCGTATCTTCTTAGCATTTTTATTTTCGGATTTAGATAATGACTTCTCTTTACCGTCTTTTATAGCTAGATATGCATCTTCAGCGCTACCGTACTTTTCTATTAATTGCCCTGATTTAATATTATGACTACCCATAACTTGTAGAAGCCATATCCAATACTTCTTGTCACTCATTTTCGTCACTCCTCGGAAGAAAAAATCTTCACTTTTGCATTTCCCACATTATTATACCAGCCGCCATTGCGGCATTGAGGGATTCTGCGTTACTCTTCATTTTAACTGTAAGCAAATCATCACATGATGATATGGCATCGCTTGTTAATCCATTCCCTTCATTGCCAATGGCAATTACAAACGAATCTTCAAACTTGAAAGTACCCAGCTCCCTGGCTTTAGGTATACCCACCACCGCACCATATAATTTGATTCGCTTATTATGAAGAACTTTTGCCGCACTCACAACATTATCTTCATAATATATTGGCAAACGAAAAACAGATCCGCTTGTAGCACGGATAACTTTAGGATTGTAAATGTCTACACAATCGTCGGTTAGAATTACTCCATCCAGCCCTAAAGCATCGGCAGTACGAATTATTGTACCTACATTGCCTGGATCTTGCATATTTTGTAGCAATATATGCCGTCTACCAATATCTATTTTATCAACAATTGAACTTTTGTCAAGTATTTTGCAAATAGCAAACAAACCTTGCGGTGTCTTAGTTTCACTTAAATATTTAGATAAAGCATCAGTTATTGTATATATCCTGTCCGCATTAGACGCAAGTGCGAATGCCTCCTGCGTATATTTTTCTCCTGCTTCCTGCGTTAAAAGCACGCATTGAATATCTATGCTTTCTTTAATTGCCTCCATGCAAATATTTATACCTTCAATGGCAAAAAGTCGATTTTCCTGACGGCTTTTTTTGCTTCTTGATAATTCCTTATATAATTTAATATTAGCGTTGTCCTTAGATTTTATAGTCATATGCACCCACCTTTTTAGGATTTAATGCAACTACAACAAAACACGCCCTTTATATAGATGGGCGTGTTCATTGCATTTAAATAAGCGCCTTCTTTGCTTGTTCAACAAGAGCTGTGAAACCAGCTGGGTCATTGATTGCAATTTCGGAAAGCATCTTACGATTTAGTGTGATATCGGCTTTCTTGAGACCATTCATAAAGGTTGAATAGTTCATCCCATTAAGCTTGCAAGCTGCTGAAATTCTTGTAATCCAAATTCTTCTGAAATTACGCTTCTTTTGTTTACGGCCAATATATGCATATTGACCGGATTTCATTACTGCTTGTTTAGAAGTTCTAAATAGCTTACTCTTACCGCCCCAATAGCCTTTTGATAGTTTTAAAACTTTATTTCTTCTTCTGCGAGTAGTCACCGCACCTTTTACACGAGCCATGATTTACTCCCTCCTTGTATTTTATATAGTGATATTAGCAAGTTATTTGTATGGGAGTAGTTGCTCAATTGCTTTAGCATTCGTCTTGTCCACATAAGCTCCCTTACGAAGTTTCCTTTTGCGCTTAGTTGTTTTCTTAGTTAGAATGTGACTTCTATAAGCGCTAGCACGTTTGATTTTCCCGCTCTTTGAGAATTTAAAACGCTTTTTAGCACCGGAATGAGTCTTTTGTTTTGACATAGCATATTCCTCCTTTTTTACTTCGACACCTTAGGTGATATAAACATTGTCACATTACGCCCTTCAAGTTTAGGTGGCTTGTCAATTTGACCATGTTCCTCACATCCATCTTTGAAACGATCTAATAAATCGTAAGCTAGATTTGAATGAGACATTTCTCGTGCACGACGGAAACGAACTGACACCTTGACCTTATCTCCCGATTTCAAGAACTTTAATGCATGACCAAGCTTAGTGTTAAAATCATGTGTATCAATGTTAAGGGACATTCTAACCTCCTTAACCTCGATAGTTTTTTGATTTTTCCTAGCTTCTTTCTCACGTTTTGCCTGTTCGAATCGATACTTCCCATAGTCCATAATTCTGCACACAGGTGGCTTTGCCTGCGGGGCAACCTTAACTAAATCTAGGTTCCTCTCTGCGGCAATATCAAGAGCCTTACTCAATGGTAGTATTCCTAATTGCGTCCCATCGTCACCGATTACGCGAACCTCTTTGTCACGTATTTGGTCGTTGATTCTCAGATCCTTGTTGCTGATAATCGAGCACCTCCATAAATTTCTACTTAAAAGCGTATGATGTATAAGAAAAGCGTGAGCAATTCCACTCACGCTTAAGTATCTACAAGCAAACATAAGAATCATTCTTATGAATTTACAAGTATTTACCCAATACAAATATCTTGTATAGGTGAGAACGGAAAAGTTCTGCTTCAATTACTATTTTAGTATACAGCATTTTACCATGATTGTCAACTGTTATTTAAAATAATTTCTTTACCAAGTGAGAAAGAATATATAATACTTTCCTTAACATTCATTTCTAGAATGCCGCCTATCGCCTTACTATATAATTCTAACTGCTTACCGTACTTCTTAACTAATTCGGCTTCCGTCTTAACATAATCAGTTTTATAGTCAAGCAATATCAATTCGCCGTCTTCTTCAAATATGCAATCGGCGATTCCTTGTATCGTTATTTCTGTATCTGCAAATTCCTCATCTATATCTTCTGCGTATTCATCGGCATGAATCCTAGACATGAACTTATATTCCCTGAGTACATTTTCACTACTTAAAATCCTCTTCGCTAATTCGCTATTGAAGAACGCATCAACCTTAGTGCTATCAATGACTTTTGCTTCTTCCGTACTAATAAATCTTTCGCTTGATAGCCTTTCAATTTCGCTCGATGCGGATATGCTTGCCTTGCGGTAGTCAGCAAACTGCATGAATTTATGTAGCGCCTCTCCCCTTTGAGCGCCGGTCATACCTTGACTCGCCATAAATGCGGGCCAAGATAGTAGCACATCTGAATTTGTTTCTTCTCTAACGATTTCCGTTACGGTTAATTTGGAGGGAAGTCTACATAGGGCTGAATTAGGATAGCTGTATTCGATATTGGATGTTATCCTACTAACGATTCTATCGTCGGCAGTATGTGTGAACTCCGGCTCACGCAATTCCTCTCCTAGAACCGAATCGGTATCTGTAATAGTAATGTTTATATCTTCCCCATCACTATAGATGACAGCACCATTAAACGCAGCAATTTTCCTTAGCTCAATTCCTCCCTTGTGTTCTAACATACATAGTAATATCCAGTCGGAAAAAGATCTGCAACTTAGGACAGCTTTTGGAGAAATTGAGCCACCAGAACTTATCTTACGCTTAAGAGCAAGGAGCTTCCCTTTCAATTTCTTTTCGGTAAAAGTTATAATCAATTTCTCCCTCGCTCGTGTTAGGGCAACATATAAAAGACGCATCTCTTCACTGATTTGTTCCATTTTCATAATATGCGAATTCGCATTATACTGTAGTGTCGGATATAATTTTAAAAGCCTATGTTCCCGGATCTTCACACCGAATCCAAGATTAATGTGTAATAGTAATTGATCATATGTATCTTTCAAATTGAATTTCACACCGCAACACGATACAATACATATTGGATACTCCAGACCCTTTGATTTATGAATGGACAGTATGCTCACTGCATTTTCATTCGGTGATATTACATTTGCCTGCTCAAAATCGGATTTCTGCTCGATTACATCGTCTACATATCTTATAAAGCCCGACAATCCACCAGCTCCATAACTCTCATATTTATTTGCATATTCTACAAGCAGTCGCAAGTTCGCTTGCTTTTGCTCTCCTCCATCATGAACGCCTATTAAAGCAAGTAAATCGGTAGTATCATAAATTTTACGAATAAATCTTTCAATAGAATGGCTTGCAGAATATTCTCGCAGCTCGTTCAAAATTTGAAGAAACTTATCACACTTGGAATTGCCACCTTCCGCTGCTTTTTGCACGGTGAAATACATTCGTGAATTGCTTGATTTTAACCGAACTTCTGCCATTTCTTCCGCCGTGAACATGAACATTGGCGACATCATTACACTAACCATCTCAATATCTCTAAGCGGGTTATCCACGATTTTGAGCAGGTTAAGCACAACCATTATCTCCCTCGAATCGAAGTAACCCTTTTGAGTTGGAGTGGCGGCAGGTATGCCTCTTTCTAATAAAGCTTCAATAAAAATAGGGGCACGGCTATTTGGCGAACGCATTAAAATGCTAATATCGCTATAACGGCATGGACGCATTACACCTTTATCCTCAATTTCATATCCACTATCTATTATCTGCCTAATGCGATCGGCAACGTACTTCGCTTCTATTTCTAAATCGGTAATTTCGTCTTTTGGCTCCCCTGTGTCATCGTCTTCGTTAACTTTATCGTCAGTTCTTATAATGCAAATTTCAGTATTTCTATCGTCGGCATCTTCAAACTGAGCCGATGGGATTAGATGTTCATTTTCATCATAATCAATCTCACCGGCTTTCTTACTCATCAACTTATTGAAGAAGTAATTCACTGTATCGGTAACTTCCACCCTGCTCCTAAAGTTATGAGATAGAAAAATTTTCACCCAACTTGCATCTTTATCATGACTGGGATAATCGCTTGCCCGATCTTTCTTTTTTATCAATATATCAGGATTTGCTTGATTGAATCTATATACACTTTGCTTTACATCGCCGACGATGAATATATTTTTCTCCTCCCGTGACAACAGGCGGAATATCTCATCCTGAATATCATTGACATCTTGGAATTCGTCAATAATTATATATTCATAATAGTCGGATAGTTCCTTAGCTAGTGCACTTTTCGTTCTTTTGCCATCTTGCACACTAGTTAGCAATTTCACGGCAAAATGCATGAAGTCAGAAAAGTCGATGACTCCTTTTTCAGTTTTAATTTCCGTTAATTTATCGGAAAATGACATCGTTAGATTAACAAGCCGCTTTAAAATAGGATATAGCTTGCCCATATCGGATTTCACTTCTTCCTCAGAGCATAGGAATAGCATTTTAGCGCTCTTGATACTGTTTTTCACGTTTTCACGAATTGCGTGTAAAGCATCGCCCAGTCCTTCTAATTCCTTTTTGCTAAACCTTTGAAACTTATATATATATTCGTACGCACCTTCCCAATCCTTATTTTCCACAAGTGCAATTAGCCCCTCGATAATTGTGATATCATTTTCTATCATCATAACCGTATTCCCAATATCGACATCTTTCTTAATTAATTCTTCGATTAGTCCTAATATTTCAATCTTAGATATTGAAGAATGCCTTATATTAAATTTAGGTGGCACTAAATCCTGCGGTGACTTCATCGCTTGCATTAATTTTGCAATATTCAGCATTTCGATAGAGGCGTCATGTGCCGTCGATAATAGGAATTCTGCCTCATCAAAGATTATATCAATCCATTCACTTAGATTTGAATTAGCAGCATCACTAAACTTGCTTATCTGGGCATTTAACCACTCGTCAGGAAAAGGTATTGAATTTAGAAAGTTGTGGATTTGTAGAACTGTTTTCTCTAGTTTATAATCCCTCGTCGGTCCAAAAAACTGCACAAGCTCCGCCATTTCGCCAGTGTGCAATTCATAATATTCCTCAAATACTTCGTCTATTGCCTGCTTTTTCATTACTTCTAACTCAACTTCATCACATATGCGGAATCCCGCCTCTATATTTAATTCTTGAAAGTTATCACGTATCAAGTCAAGGCAGAATGAGTGTATTGTGCAGATATGAGCATTGGTTAATAACATACTTTGCTCGTGCAAGAGAGCGTTGTTTGGNTCCTTTTCAATGAGTTTGCCCATTTCCTCAATCAGCCTTTGCCGCATTTCATTAGCGGCGGCATCAGTATATGTAACAACAATAATTCTATTCGCTGGCACCGGATTATCAGCATCGGTGAGTAGACGTAAAACACGTTCAACCAGCACAGATGTTTTTCCACTACCAGCGGCGGCCGATACTATGATAGAATTTCCACGAGCATTTATCGCATCTAGTTGTTGTGGCGTCCAATTCCTACTCATGTAAACCCTCCTCATCAATCGATTTAAACAATTCATCATTTGTAAGCTTCTTGATTGTGCGTATGTCAGTTTTACCGTCGTTTGCACATACACTTTTATAATTGCAATAACTGCAAATATTAGAATAACCGTCCCCCGATACGGGTGAAGCCTCTATCTTGCCTTTAAGCAATTCGTCTGCCATATTTTCAATAAGTCCGACAGCATGCTTATTTAACTTCGATAATCTTTCTAGGCTAATTAAACTCGAATTTGCAGAATACTTATCTTCCCCGTCTTTGCCTTTTTGCTTTAGCACCCTAACGGGGATAAAAATTCCCTGCTTTTCCTTTTCCATACCTTCGATTACTTCGGGCATATCAAGCACAAGTCCATTCATTTTAAATTGCTTTTTTGCCTCGGCTTCTGCATTACTTTCGTCCGCCCTTCTACTTAATTCGCCCTCCGGCTCCCTTGCAGGAAGATATAGCACTCCGGCAGGCAGAATGTTAGAATATGAGCCTCCGTCCTGATTCCATATTGCGAATAAATATAGCAGCATTTGCATATTGAGCCCATAATATATATCATTTAAATTAAATTGCTTTGATCCGGTTTTATAATCGACAACACGAACAAATTTATGCCCATCTTTCTCCATAATATCGACTCTGTCAATTTTGCCCTCTACAATTATCTTTCTTCCATCAATTGTTCTTACTTCTATCGGTTTTATTTCAGCATCTTCCCCAACATCAACTTCGAAGCCCGCTGGAATAAACTCGCTTTGCATAAATTCTTCTTGCANTTGTTGTATGATTTTAATTGAAGTTCTAACTAACTGACGGTATAGGTATAGGAATCTTTTGCTCTTATATTCTTGTCCACCTAGCTTTTCTTCCAGGTAAGTTTGCGTAATTTTATTTACTTCATTAACAAGTGTTTTGTATGTAAGCGTGGTGAAGTCTTTTCCGTGTTTTTGCATGATATGTTGAAGTATGTGATGGATTATATTGCCTGATTCAAGCGGATTTATCTCTACTTTATTTAACGGGCGAATCCTTAATCCGTATTTGCAAAAGTACATGAACTTGCATTTGTGGAAATCCTCAAGCCTTGTCGGAGAGAGCTTAACATTCTTCCCTAGTAAACGTGACATGAGTTCTTCATTCTCAATTTTGTGCTGTCTAATTGTCGATGCAAGTTCAAGATATTTTAGCTTGTGACGCATAGAGGGAATGTTGCCGATCGTCTTGATAAGACTAGCCCTAAGCGGCGAATCCTGCTTATAAATTTGCGCCAAAGTTTGAAATGCCGTATTTCCCGTCATGCAAAAGAATTGAGGATCAAGCGCCGCTATCCTGATAACGCAATCCTCGTTAAGCATTTCGGTTATCTGTTTTACCATATATGATGGTAGCTGCGTCTTGTAGGAAATATCCATTAACGAATAAGATATATAGAGCTTGTCCGACGGTGTCGACGCCGCTTGATAGGCGATGAATCTTTCTTCATTTTGCGCCTTTGAATCAGGGCAGAATATTTCCACTCCATTTTGCCTTAATAAATAGCGCTCTTTTTCGGAAAAAAGCCCGCCGGATTTGTTCGCATATGGTAATATTCCCTCATTTACCCCGATAAGGAATACTACCTTGAGTGATGGCACACGTATTCGCTCTGCACTCCCTACTATAACTGCATCTAGCGTTTGCGGCGGTGTTGCCGATGTACTTTTAGATAAGATCAATCGTAGGAGTTCGGAAAATCTTGTTCTTGATGTTTTCCTGTTTTCAAGCGCTTTATACATAGCGTCAAGTGAGTTGATGAGAATATCCCATAACTGGCGAAGTTCTCTCGCCTCATCTTCACGGCCATTATTCATATATAGTTTTATTTTTAAAGAAACATTCTCCTCTACACCGAATTCCTGCATAAGCTTGAAAAGTGCCAATGATATTTCAGCACCCGTCGCATTCTTAGAATTATCACGAAATTTAAGTAACGGAATTGCAACTTGTTCTCTCAATCCATTTATCTTTTCTAGCTGCTTAACTTGCATAGATTGACGTTTCTCATCTTCATAATGCTCTCTAGAAATGAAATCGCTTTCCCACATTTCGCCCTTGACATTCCACCTAAAACAGTAGTTTTCAAGTAAGGAAATATCCTCTATACTCATTCCAATAAATCCAGTTTTGAGAAGTCTGAGTATGGCAGCGGTGTTAAGACTCGATGCTTCAAACACAGATATAATGAACATTATCAGCGATTTATTCAACACCGATTCCCTCATATCCATAAAATACGGTATTTCATATTTTTCGAATTCGCTTTCTAGAACTTTATTATAGATATTTATATCACGTCCAATTATTGCTATATTGTTAAAGCTATAATCTTCCTCCTTAATTAATCGACGTATCTCAGCACATACGAATTCAATTTCTTTATGTATATCATTAGCTTCAACCACATAGACACCATCATTTTCGCCTTTAAATCTAGGACGTATTGGACGAAAAATATGTGAGCTAACATGAGTAATTGCTGNAGAAGTAAAGCGTTTATTCTCCTTTAATCGGATAAAATCAACGCAATCAACATCATTATCTACNGCTATTGCCTTTAGCTTGTTTTTTGTATCGTTAGCAACACTGAAAAGCGATAATCTTGATGCTTTTCCGCTATCGGTGCATAGCGAAACAAAGACCTCCCTCGATTGGGAAATGATCGGCTTTATTAACTCAATTTCATCAGCTGTAAAGCTCTTATACTCGTCAATGAAAACTACCGCNTCTTTAAAATATTTCTTCTCATTTGCTATTTCGGCAGCTTTTAAAGTAAAGTCAAGTTGCTCAGTGGCGACTTCCTCCAGCATTGCGTTATATGCAGTGTAAATGAGTGAAATCTCGCTTGCCTTTTGCTCTAATGTACCGGCAAGATTCGGCACTGTATTCTCAAAATCCTCCGGCGTGATAGCAGCGGTTTTAAACTCCTTTACAGTATCTAGCATTATATTGCAAAATGACGTGTTCTTTGATTGCCCGGCATAAATACTTAATCCGTCACGTACTTCATCAATGGCTAGGCTCATCGTCAATAGTCTTATTGTATCGTCGGCAGGCATGCCGGCAATGCCACCGTATTGTGTTAAGATCTCCTTAGCTAGACGGGAAAAGCTTAAAATCTTTATACTGTTGAAACTTTGCGCACCAAGTGTTTCATATACTAATTTATCACTTTCGAACGAATACTGCTCCGGCACAATTAAATAGATGTCTTTCTCGCCAGCATCTAAATAATCACCGATTTTATCTATTAGCAAAGTCGACTTCCCTGTTCCTGCCTCACCTAAAATGAATTGTAACATAGCGCCCTCCCGTTATCTGTTTCCTTAATATTGTAGCTTATTTTACGCTATTAGTCAACGTAACGCAATCTATCAAACCGCAAACTGTAACATTTTACAGTTGTTAATTTCCACATTTTCTGATATACTTAAATTATATTTTCGTTTTAATTAGGAGGGTGAAAAATGCCTATTAACATACCAAACAATTTACCGGCATACACAACATTATTGAATGAGAACATTTTCGTGATGTCGCATGACCGTGCATCTAAACAAGATATAAGACCTCTCCGTATTGCGATATTGAACTTGATGCCTACTAAAATTGTGACTGAGACACAACTTATGAGGCTGTTAAGTAACACTGCTTTACAGGTGGATATAGATCTCATTCAGACTGCATCACACACATCCAAGAACACATCAGCATCGCATTTGCATAACTTCTACACGACATTCGATAAGGTGCGTGATATGCGGTATGATGGCCTAATCATCACCGGTGCGCCGATCGAACATTTAGAATATGAGGAGATAAATTATTGGGACGAGCTTAAGGAAATTCTAGAATGGTCAAAAACGAACGTCTATTCAACAATGCATATTTGTTGGGCGGCGGTGGCGGGACTTTTTTACCACTATGGAGTGAAAAAGCATTTGCTTGATGAAAAGATTTTTGGAGTTTTTCCACATAAAGTTACTTGCCATAACAATCCACTGCTAAATAGCTTTGATGATGTGTTCATGGTTCCACATTCACGATATACAGATATTAGACGTGAGGATATCGATAGTATTCCTAACTTAAATCTTCTTTCTTACTCCGATGAATGCGGTGTATATCTAGTTGCGGATAAAACAAATAGGCAGATATACATTACAGGGCATTCAGAGTATGATAGAGATACGCTCAAAAATGAATATTTGCGTGATATTGAGAGAGGGTTAAATACTAAATTACCGCAAAATTATTTCCCAGATAATAACCCCGATAACACACCAATCTTAAGTTGGCGATGCCATTCGAGCTTGATGTTCTCAAATTGGCTGAATTTCTGTGTATACCAGCAAACACCATTCGATTTNAGTCAATTAGNGCCTTTGGAATANGATGCTTTCGCATCTGTAAANTTGCGAATTTCATAGCCAAANCAGACTCTTGTATTTAAAAATATACCCGTGCAAATAATTTGCACGGGTATATTTTATCTAATATCTAAATTTATTTAATTAGGCTATCTCTTGTCATTTCTGATGGCTTATCTAGTCCCATAATTTCTAACATTGTCGGTGCAATATCAGCAAGACAACCGTCATCACGGAATCTATAATCTTTATCAGAACAGATAACGAACGGCACCTTATTGGTTGTATGCGCCGTAAAGGGCGATCCGTCGGACTCATACATTTTGTCGGCATTACCATGATCAGCCGTAACTATTGCTATTCCACCTTTTGCAAGAATTGCTTCAACAGTCTTGCCAAGGCAGATGTCCACCGCCTCAACTGCCGCCTTAGCAGCATCAAAGATGCCCGAATGCCCAACCATATCGCAGTTCGCATAGTTTAGCACTATTACGTCATACTTGTCGGATTCAATGCGGGAAATAACTTCATCAGTAACTTCATATGCGCTCATTTCAGGCTTTAAATCGTATGTGGCAACGTCGGGTGAAGGTATCAATACTCTATCCTCACCTTTATACTCTACCTCCACACCACCATTGAAAAAGAATGTTACATGGGCATATTTAGTGTATTCTGCAATTCGCAATTGAGTCATGCCAGCATTGCTGACAATCTCGCCGAATGGATTAACCACCGATTGCGGCTTATATGCAACTTCAACATTTGGCATTGTAGCATCATATTGCGTCATGCAAATATAGGTAAGGTCCGAAAGGATCTTTTCACGTTTAAATCCATCAAAATCACTATCGACAAATGCTCTTGTTGTTTCTCTAGCCCTATCTGGACGGAAATTAAAGAAGATAACGCTATCCCCATTATCGATAATTCCATCAGGATTTATTACAGTAGGAGCGAAGAATTCGTCAGTTACATCATTCTTATATGAATTATCAAATGCATTTGAAACATTGCTGTTTTTTTCGCCTTTGCCAAGTGTGAGCATGTCATATGCCTGCTTAACAAGATCCCAACGATTTTCCCTATCCATAGAATAGTATCGTCCGCAAATTGTTGCAATGCTCCCCACTCCAATATTTTTAATTTGCTCCTCAAGTTCTTGAATGTAACCTTTACCAGAGGTTGGTGGTACATCTCGACCATCCATAAAACAATGACAATATACCTTTTTAATATCTTTTCTTTTAGCGAATTCCAGCAGCGCATATAAGTGTGTGTTATGGCTGTGAACGCCTCCATCCGACACTAGACCCATTAAATGTAGTGCGGAATTGTTCTTTTTGCAGTTTTCTATTGCAATGTTCAATTCAGCATTATCATAAAAATTGCCATCTTCAATTGATTTTGTAATCCTCGTTAGCTCCTGATATACAATTCTACCCGCACCGATGTTTGTGTGACCAACTTCGGAATTGCCCATTTGCCCTTCCGGCAGTCCGACATCCATCCCCGATGCGCTGATTAAGGTATTTGGGTATGTTTTTAGGTATTTATCCATATTCGGAGTGTTCGCTGCGGCAATTGCATTACCATATTCATCTGGATTATATCCATATCCATCTAGTATAATTAACGCCAATGGCTTTTTCATATTTTCACCATGCTTTCTAAACCGTTTATTATCTTAATTTTTTATTTTGATGCTGCATTAATAATTGCTGAGAAATCAGCAGCTTTAAGTGATGCGCCGCCTATTAAGCCGCCATCTACATCCGATTGTGCTAGCAATTCATCAGCATTTGATGCATTCATAGAGCCACCATATTGGATTGTAATAGCATCTGCCGCTTCTTTGCCGTAGAGCGATTCGACAGTCTTACGAATAAATGCATTTACTTCATTAGCTTGTTCCGATGTAGCAGTTTTGCCCGTTCCAATTGCCCATACGGGTTCATAAGCTATAATAATATTCTTTAGTTCCTCTGCTGATATGTCCGCTAGAGCAATTTTTGTTTGCATAGCAACAACTTCTTCCGTGATGCCTTTTTCACGATCGCTCAAAAGCTCACCAACGCATAGGATTACTTTTAATCCAGCATTTAACGCTGCTTTTGTTCTTAAATTTACAGTTTCGTCAGTTTCTCCGAAATATTGTCTGCGTTCACTGTGCCCGATAACAACATATTCAACGCCCATTTCAGTTAGCATATCTGCGCTAATTTCTCCTGTAAAGGCGCCCGACTTTTCATAATGGCAATTCTGCGCTCCAACCTTGATATTGCTCCCTTTGGCCGCATCTAAGGCAGTTTCCAAATTTGTGAAAGGAACACATACAACAACGCCGCAATCTGCATCCTTCACTAGCGGGCGAAGTTCCTCAATTAGGGCTTTTGTTTCTTGCCTATTGTTGTTCATTTTCCAGTTGCCTGCAATTACTGCGGCTCTAAGTTTCTTATTCATAATTTTCTCCTTTTCCTCTATACAACTTTAAGGGCACGATTAATCGTGCCCTTATTTTAACTATTTATCGTTAAGACGAGCAATACCTGGCAATTCTAATCCTTCTAAAAATTCTAATGATGCTCCCCCACCGGTTGAAATATGCGTCATCTTATCTGCAAAACCTAACTTTTCGATAGCAGCAGCAGAATCCCCACCACCGATAATAGAAATAGCACCACTCTCAGCTACTGCCGTTGCTACTGCACGGGTTCCGCTTGCAAAATTCTCCCATTCAGATACGCCCATCGGGCCATTCCAAACAACAGTGCCAGCATTTTTAATGGCATCAACAAATAACTTTTCTGTTTTAGGACCAATATCTAGCCCCATGAAACCATCTGGGATTTTCTTTGAATCAACTGTCTTGAAATTACAGTCGGGATCGAATTCATCTCCGACTACATTATCAACAGGAATTAAAAGCGATACGCCTTTTTGCTTGGCTTTTTCCATCATCTCACCAGCAAGTTCGACTTTATCATCTTCACAAAGTGATGTTCCTATCGAATAATTTTTTGATTTCATGAATGTATATGCCATTCCACCACCGATAATGAGTGTATCAACTTTTTCTAACAAGTTGTTGATTACGCCAATTTTATCGGATACTTTTGCTCCACCGAGGATTGCAACGAATGGTCTTTTTGGGTCTGAAAGTGCCTTACCCATTATATCAATCTCTTTTTGAATTAGGTATCCACATACTGCGGGAATGTAATCAGCAACACCGGCAGTTGATGCGTGTGCTCTGTGCGCTGTACCGAACGCATCGTTCACAAAGACTTCAGCAAGTGATGCTAGTTGCTTAGCAAATTCGGGATCGTTCTTCTCTTCTTCTTTATGGAAACGAACATTCTCTAATAGCATTACATCTCCATCTTTTAATGCTGCTACCTTTGCTTTAGCATCGTCACCGATTATATCGGAGGCCGCTACAACATCTTTACCTAATAGCTCAGATAGTCTTTTTGCGACTGGAGCAAGGGAGAATTGCATATTGAATTCGCCTTTTGGTCTGCCAAGATGCGAGCATAGTATAACCTTCGCCCCGTTGTCAATCAAGTATTTTATAGTCTTTAAGGACTCTCTAATGCGCTTGTCGTCGGTAATTTTACCATCGGCAAGAGGGACATTAAAGTCGCATCTAGCAAGTACTTTCTTACCGGATACATTAATATCTTCGATTGTTTTTTTGTTTAAAGAAGTCATGTTAGACATCCTTTCATATATTAAATTTTTAATTCAAATTGTAGTTGTCAAATAAATAACAACACATAGAATATTTTACACTATATTTTGCATATTTTCAAGTATAAATTTCAACAATACTTACAATATATTAAAGCATATTATGGTTCATAGTGCTATCTTCTCTTTATGCCTTTAAAGCAAACTCCGATTAGATCGGGTCCACTATTGATTGTAATAGCCGCACCAGCATAATAAATGCGTTCGGGCGGATAGCCAAGTTGCTTAGTTAATTCCTTAGCTAATTCGTCGGGATAGCCATCCAGCGCCCCCCTGATAATGCTATATGGCGTTTCCGGTATAATTCTCTGCACAACTTGCTCAACAAGACTAGGTACAATTTTTTTATCGCCACGGACTTTCTCACTTATATTCGATTCGCCATCTATCATTGAAATGATCGGCCTTAAGCCAATTAACTCCCCCATGAAAGCTGCGGCAGCGCTCACTCTGCCAGACTTCTTAACATACTTCAATGTATATGGTGCGAAGAAAACTTCAACCGATGCAAACCAATCCTCTAAATAATCGACTATCTCCTGCACACTAATGCCTTTTTGAATTTTCTTAGCAGCCTCTATCACTGGAAATCCATATCCTGCGGTATAAGTATGTGAGTCAATATTGTAGATATTCATTTTTGTTCGTGCATTGGGATAGTCATTATAAAAAGACTCCGTAGCCATTAACGATGAAGAATAGGTGTTTGACCCAGTAGAGTTAATAGAAACATGAATTATATCTGTAACACCCTCATCATATAACTCCTTGTAAACATCTTCAAATTGAATTTGCGTTATTTGAGCAGTTGATGGAATCTCCTCCTCTGTTTCAAGGATTTTATAGAATTCTTTATTTGTGAAATCAATTCTTTCAAGATACCCTGCTTCACCCACTGTAATAGGAAAAGATAGAATTTTAATATTCAGCTCTTTTTCTAATTCAACGGGTATATCCGATGCGGAATCTGTAATTATGCGGATATTATGCATTGTTAATACCTCCACTCATTATTATTTTATCTATATTAGATGATAAATTGGGATAGTTCCATTGCCGCAGCACCTCGTAAGTGGCGACGGCGACTGTATTCGATAGATTAATACTTCTTGCTTCATTCACCATCGGAATTCGAACGCAATTTTNCTTATGTGCAAGTAGTATTTCCTCATTGATGCCTTTATCTTCCCTACCGAAAAAAATATATACTTTACTTGGATACTTTACATCACTATGGGTAGTTGTAGCTTTAGTTGTAAAAAAGAAAAAAGCCCCGTCATTTTTATTATAAAACTCATTTATATCATCATAATAAGTAATGTCAAGCATATGCCAATAATCAAGTCCTGCACGCTTTAATTTAGTGTCGTCAATAGCGAAACCCATTGGTTTAATAATATGAAGTCTTGATCCGGTAACGGCACAAGTTCTCGATATATTGCCGGTATTCTGTGGTATTTGCGGTTCAATTAATACAATGTTTAATTCGGGCATAGTAATTGCCTTTCCTTTAATTTTTTTATAAGTTAGTATAGTCTTTCATAGTTATATTGCTTGTGAGCCATTCAATACATGGTTCTATCATGAGTCCTTCACGTGGCTCACTCCCATAGCCATATGTTGTTTTAGCGGCTAATTCGATAAAGCCCGTTGCCCTATTCATAGCTATTGGAAGGCTCTCTCCACGGAGCAATGCGCCAATNAAGACACTTGCATATATATCGCCCGTGCCCGGATAATGAACGGGAACATAATCGCATCTCACCCGCCAAAAGGCGCCATTATTTTTGTCATAACCTATATTGCATTTTTCTGCTCCTGCCAATACAATCCCCGTGATTACAACAATTGATGGACCAATTTCAGCAAGCCGCACTAACCAGCTTTTAGCCTGTGTTGAAGTCATTGGTGATATAGGGTATTCTTCATTCAATAGCATTGATGCTTCCGTCACATTCGGTGTTATTATATCTGCTATCTCGACTAATTCGCACATTCTTTTCTTCATCTCAGTAGTGTATGTTCTATATAATTTACCGTGATTGCCCATTACGGGATCGACAACTTTTAGCGACTTTTTATATCCATCAAAGAATTCCCTACAATGGTCGATTTGATTCGCCGATGCTAGGAATCCACTATATACACAGTCAAATTTGATTTGCAGCCTTTTATAATGCTCGTATGATGGGATTGTATAATCAGTCAAGTCCCTAATCACTACATCTCCAAATCCGCCCGTATGTGTGGATAGAACGGCAGTAGGAATAGGACAAGCTTGTGAACCCATTGCCGACATCGTGGGAAGTATCACTGAAAGAGAACATCTACCAACGCCGGAGAGGTCATGTATGCAGGCAACTTTTTTTGGCTTACCTAACATTATACATCCTCCCTCTAAGCTTATGCTGATTTTGTTGCAAAAAAACACAAAAATTTATATTAATATTATACAATAAAAAAATTAATATTGCAACACCATCGGTAACAAGCGGATTAACTTGTATTATCTATTATAACCGATTCTGCGTAATTACTTTGGCAAAATGTTTCTTGTTTTAATATCTCTATCAAGGCAATAATAATAATGCAGTAAGCAAGAAAGGTGGGATAGATAAATGGCTAAAAATAAAGCTTATTCCGTTGCTAAAGGAGTTGCTGCTGGTGTAGCAATTGGTGCTGCGACTTATATGGCATCTAATGCGATGAATAATAAGGGGAAAATTATGAAGAAAAATGCTGGTAAAGCCTTAAAAGCGGTAGGTTCAATTATCCAGACCATTCAGGGCTAACTAGTATTATAAATTATTAGACTAATTCAAAAAAATCCGCTACCATAATTGGCAGCGGATTTTATTATCATTTACTTTTATTCTGCCTAAGTTTAATGTTTTTGATGACCTTCTGCCGTGAGAATTCCTCTCTTTCCTTTTCTTCAAGTGAGTCTGAAATATATTTAACATTTCTCTCAAACATAGGTATCATAATATTTTTTAGGGCATTTGCTCTTTTTTGCGTTTTCTTTATACCATCGGCAAGTCTATATATACTATTTTCAACTTCAGCCAATACAATAGTCAATTCCTTAACTTCATTAAATCGAATATAGGCAATATCGAATTGTGAATTTGTGCGGGCAAGCCCATACTTAAGCTCAATTTTATTCGTTTTTAAAGTAACACTTGGTATTTCTACACCCATAACACTTCTATATCTTATAGATATGCCATTCTCAATTGGCACAGTATGCGCAATATTTTCGCTTATACCTAGTGTAATATTCGCATTTTGCAATGCAAGGTACGCTTGGCGGTATGTTTCTTCGACTTTTCCCCTGAGGGATTTAGCTTTATCGGTTAATAATACCATCTCACGAATAAGAATATTTCTCTTTCTATCCATGAGTTCATATCCTAGTCTTGCTTGTTGTAATGAACGCTGCATCGTCATAAGATTGCCCTTAGTGGGTACAACCGTTTTTTTAGACATCTGCGTTCACTCCTTTATTGAGCAGATTCTGCGCTGCTTCAGGATTGTACTTCTCTTTAAGGAGATCCCCATCTATTCTGTCGAGTGCCGACATTGGTAGCAGTGACAACAATGCCCATCCTAAATCTAGAGTTTCTTCAATCGTTCTGTTCTCTTCGAATCCTTGATTGATAAAATGATTCTCAAATTCAGTGCCGAATTTCATATATGATTTATCTATATCGGACAATTCTTCCTCACCGATTACCGATGCCAATGCTCTTGCATCCTGAACTTGCGCATAGCACGCAAAAAGCTGATTTGCAACAGGGCTATGGTCGGCTCTAGTATATCCTTCTCCAATTCCGTCTTTCATCAATCGTGAAAGAGAAGGAAGTACTGAAATTGCCGGATAAACTCCCGCTTGATCAAGTGCCCTATCGAATACAATTTGCCCTTCTGTAATATATCCAGTTAAGTCGGGTACGGGGTGAGTAATATCGTCATTCGGCATCGTTAGAATTGGTATTTGCGTTACTGAACCCTTTGCCCCCTCGATAATTCCTGCACGCTCATATATAGCGGCAAGATCTGAATATAAGTATCCTGGGAACCCTTTTCTGCCCGGTATTTCACCTTTTGACGATGAAAATTCACGTAGTGCCTCAGCATATGATGTCATATCTGTTAGTATAACTAATATGTGCATATCATGTTCGTATGCTAGGTATTCAGCAGTCGTTAAAGCGCATTTCGGCGTTAGTATTCTCTCAATAATTGGATCGTTCGATAGGTTAAGGAACATTACAACACGTTGTAAGACTCCCGCCTCCTCAAAACTGCGCTTGAAATAGTCTGCAATATCATTTTTAACTCCCATCGCCGCAAAAACAATGGCGAAATCTTTGCCATCGTCATCTGCTAATTGTGCCTGCTTTACAATCTGAACAGCAAGCTTATTGTGAGATAATCCCGATCCTGAAAACACTGGCAACTTTTGCCCACGGATTAACGTGACAAGCCCATCTATTGACGATATTCCCGTACGGATATAGTTTCTAGGATATGTTCTTGCTACGGGATTTAGNGGCAATCCATTAACNTCCATGGTCTTATCTGGGAAAATGTCGCCTAGTGAGTCAATGGGACTACCAGCACCGTTGAAAATCCTACCTAACATTTCAGTAGAAAGAGGTATTT